>Ga0307372_10000343_pt1 | contig 83481 bp, 89 predicted proteins | sample OX1MG_FD_202533 | JGI IMG/M metagenome (GOLD analysis project Ga0307372, IMG submission 202533) | Soil microbial communities from Risofladan, Vaasa, Finland - OX-1 | ecosystem: Environmental > Terrestrial > Soil > Coastal area > Acid sulfate soil | place: Finland: Risofladan, Vaasa | collected... | reverse complement strand
GCCGCGGCTGTCCTGAAGAAGTTGGCCCACGTTGCCGCCTACCAGCCGGCGCCGATTGTGCCGGGTCCTGGCCAGTACCTCTACGTGGACTCCGTGGAGGCATACACCGATACTGCTGGAACCAGCCCTAGCGGTGGTGCTGGCTACACCGTGCTGCTTCCGGAGAACCGCCAGATCTGGATCGCCGCGAACGGCTCGGGGCGGATTCTCGAAACCTTCGGGAACCCGGTCTTTCTTTCGGCACAGGACCGCACCACCTGGGAAGCCGCCGGCCGTCCACCCATCCAGCATCCTCCGACCGATATGTCCTTCGGTCCCGGTGGGTTGGTCGATGGTCCGACCAACCTCTCCAATCTGCCCACCGATCCCTCTGCTCTCGCGGCCGAGATCTCGTCGCGCAAGATCGAAGGTGGCCCTCCTGGCCCGGCCGAGGACTTCACCCAGGTGGCCGACATGTTGAGGGAGACCGATGCTTCGCCAGCCCTACGTTCGGCGTTGTACCAGGTCGCTGCCGGGCTGCCCGGCGTGGAAGCACTCGGGACGGTCGCCGACCATTCCGGCCGGAGCGGGGTCGGCGTCGCCTACGTGAACAAGGGTCTGCGCCACGAGCTGATCTTCGATCCCAAGACGAGCGCCCTGCTCGGTGAGTCCTACACGATCGTTGGCCCAGGATCGGGCTATGACGCTCCCGTTGGCACCGTCGTCGGGTGGGAGGTGTACCTGCAGTCGAACGTCGTCAACTCCCTCCCGTCGGCCCCAGCCACCGCGCCCTCGCAGCCTGTGGCGCCAGCGACACCCGTGCCGTCCAACTCGGCAACATCGCCCAACTCAGCAATTGCGTCAACTACCACGGTGGTTCCATAGATGATCGTGATGTCAGCATCCTGAGGCGTGTCCGCACGTCGGCCGGTTCGAATACGAGTGACTACGGACGGGCGCACTTGTCTGTTGTCGGTTGACAAGGTCGTCGCGTGCACGGTATCGATGATTGCACAGCGGGGACCTGCTCGGGCTCTTACCTGGGTGTTTCCTGACAAGGAAGCCAGACCGCGAGCAGGGGGCGATCCTGGGCTGTGGTTCCTGCTCGGGGCCACGGGGTAAGCGGCATTGCCTCGTTCGGTGGAGTTCACCGTGCGTCGAAGTCCTGATGGCCATCGTGGGTGCCAACCGGTGAATGATGACCTGCGGCTCGTATCCGGCGTGAAGAGCGAATGCCGTCGCCTGGTGCACTTGGCGTGTCCGACGCTGGTTTCGAGCGCAGCTAGCCGTCGTGGTTTCGTCGTTCACCAACTTCGTGCGTCGAGGAGCTTCATGAGGTTGCGTTTGGGCTTGTGGCGCGCCCTGACCCCCGCCGCGTACGGCTCGAATGCGTCAGGCTGGGCGGTAGCGCGCATCAGCTTTTGAACGTGGGCCATCGTCTCGACCGCCTGGCGGTAGGCGTCGTTGTTCTTGGCGGCGATGAGGCGTTCCACCTCGTCCTCGAAGATCGGGATGGCGTCGAGGGGGTGGGCCGCCTCACGACGACGCGCAAGCTCGAGCCACAGGCGCCAGGAGCATCCCCCGGCCTTCGCCTCCGTCCATGCCTGGTCGACGTCGCCGTCGAAGAGGAAGACCTGCACGAGATCCGAGGCGTCCGGGGCGAGCCCCCATCGCGCCGGCCCAGTGCCCGACCCGCCCTTCGCTCGGACGGCCGTCATCCGGCCCGCGACCTCGTCGCGGAGGCGCTTCACCGCGCGGGGACGCCAGGTGTCCCACGTGCCGGCCAGCGTCCCCTGCGCGCAGAGCCGCTCGTAGGTGCTGGGCGAGGGGCGCTCCTCGAAGGCCCTCCAGGCGAGCTCGACCGCCTGTTCTCCCTGGCCGGCTCGGTGGTACTCGTCGGCGGCCACCTCGAGGAGGCGGTGGTCGGCCGATGGCCCGAAGTGCTCGAGGCCCTGCTCGGCCCAGCTCAGCGCGTCGGCGAAACGACCCGCAGCCCGGAGGTGTTCGGCGATGCGGACGAAGTCGTAGGGCGAGGACTGGTCCTTGGCAAGCACGGCGACGACCGCGTCGACGTCGCCAGAGGTCTCGGCGAGGGCCTCCATCATGTGGGTGATGCGGAACCTGTTGCCGTCGTAGGAGCGCTTGTCTCCGGGTTCGAGGGCGGGGAGGCGTTCGAAGGCGGCCTCGGCGAGTTGGCGGTAGGTGGCGAGGCCCGTCTTGCCGAGCACCTTCGCGTAGGTGCGTGCGGCACCGGAGAACACGTCGAGGTCGCCCGCGTCGCACTCCCAGTCGAACAGCCGATGGGCGAGCGCGACAGGGTCGGGGCGCGCCTTCTTGCACGCGGCGAGGTGGAGTTCTTGGAGCTCGGCGGCGATCTCACCGAGGCAGCCGTTCGAGTCGTCGACCGAGCCGACCGCGTCCTCGGCTCGTTCGAGCGCGTGCTCACACAGCTCGATCACCGCCTCGGCGTCGCCGTCGTCGAGCAGGCCCCGCACGGCGCCGATCACCTCGCGGATGCGCTCGGCGTAGTCGTAGGCCTCCCGGTAGGAGACGTAGTCGTCGGTCTCGAAGGCGTTGTCGATCGCGTCGAGGAAGGCCCGAAGCGGGGGAGGACCTGCGACCGCCTTCGCCGCGTCGAGACGGAGCCGAGCGAGCGCCAGCTCGTCGGCCGCGGCGAGCTCGAGCACGAGGTCCACGAGCCGCTCGTTGCCGAGGCCCTCGAGGTAGGTACGCACGTCGACGTCCGCCTCGACGTCGGGCTGCTGGCGGGTGGAGCGGGGCTCGGTGGCGACGAGGGCGAGCGCCACGGCGTGCTTGCAGAAGCTCCCGTCAGCGCCGACCGGGCAGGTGCAGAAGAACACCGGCTCGCCGTCCTCGACCCCGAGGTGCACGTTGTAGGGCGCCGATCCCCGGACGGTCGCCTCGGCGGACGTCGCGGTGACGCGCAGCTTCGTGACCGTGCCGCTCCGTGCGTAGTCCTCCCCGCGCTCGAAGCTCCGAGGACCGGCGAGGGAGCGGACCCGGCGCCGATTGAAGACCTCTCCGAGATCGCCGGGTACCCGCCGAGGGGATGCAGAGGCCATCCCGGCATGCTACGAGCGCCACGGCATCCATCGCAGAGCCCGCACCGGGCGGGTCATGGGGCGGTGGGACGCCCCGGCACGCGAGGCGAGTACCCCGCAGCGGCGAGCCAGGCTCGGGCGCGGCCCCGCTGGCGCTCGTCGGAGAACGCGTACCAGGCCTCGAGCTCGCCGGGCCAGCGCTCGAGGACATCCTTGAAGCGGCGGAAGGCCCCCCGACCCGAGATGGCGATCGACAGCCGATCGGCCCGATCCTCGTCGGAGAGCGCTTCGATGAAGTCCTCCATGTCGCCGTAGGCGGCTCGGGAGCCCTCGCACGACACAGGGAGCCAGCGGTCGGGGTCCTCGTCGTCGGGATCCTCCTCGCCCACCTCGCGGGCGTAGTCGATCGCCGCCTGCGGCCAGACCTCCCCGGTGCGAACGTCGACCCGCCCGCCGCCATGGGCCGGGTCGCCCTCGAGGATGCCGGCCAACTCCTCGAGGTCGACGGGAAGCGGGCGCAGCAGAGGTGCGGGCCGATCGCCGAGCGCCGCGTCGAGCTGGAGGGCGAGATCGTCGTCACGACGACGCGTCGACCGTCCGCATCGAAGATGGCACCTCGAAGAGCAACCCGACGGTCGTCACCCTGTCCACCAGCTTCAGCCTGGCAGGTCTCACTCTTCGCGGCGCAGGCGGGTACGCCAGTCGGACTTGTCGTCTCCTGTCGCTGGGCCAGGTCGGGCGCTCATGAGGCACCAACCTCGCAGTATGGGTACACGTTTAGAGGTGATTACGTAGGAATCTGACGAATAGGCGTCTGAACGCGCAGCTGAACTGCTAATCTAGGCCCGTGCTCCTCAGATTCGAGGTCTCCAACCACCGGTCGATCCTCGAGCCCGTCGAGCTGTCCATGGTCGCCGTCGACGAGGACAGGCCCTCGGTCCGGAAGTTCGACCTGCTCGCCGAGCGCGTGCTGGCGGTGGCCGGCGTCTATGGACCGAACGCTTCGGGCAAGTCGAACGTCATCGAGTCGCTCGCCTGGCTCTCGATGGCCGTAGCCCGATCGTTGCGAGCCTGGGATCAGTTCATCCCCCGCGACCCGTTCAAGTTCGGCAACGGGCCGTACTCACCGTCGACGTACCAGGTGGAGATGGTCATCGACGGCGTGCGGTACGCCTACCGGCTCGAGGTGGACGACGCCAAGGTGCTGTTCGAGGGCTTGTACAGCTATCCCGAGCGCCGTCGACGCGTGCTCTTCGAGCGGGAAGGATCCGACATCCGTTTCCGGAGAGGGCTCGGTGCGCTGTCGGGGACGAGGGAGCTGCTGACGGGGACCACGCTGGCGCTCGCGGCGGCCATGCGTTTTGACGAGCCCGAGGTGCAGCGCTTCGCACGCTCACTTGCTGGAATCGGAGTCCTCGGCGTGCGTCGGAGGGCGCTATGGCGGCGCCCGATCGGCGCGGGCGGGGCCGGATTGTCCGCAACCGGGCGCCTGTTCGACGACCAAGGTACCTCGTTGCAGTCCTCCCTCTTCGACGATCCGGACATCGTTCAGCCGTCGCCGCGCGAGTCCGCCCTGGCTCTGCTCCGGTTCGCCGACCTTGGGATCGACGACGTGCAGATCGTGGACGACGACATCGACGAGAGCCAAGCCACGCCTCAGGCACGACGAGAGCCACGCAGGCAGCTGAGGTTCATCCATCGCGTCTCGGGACAGGAGCTGCCCTTTGATCTCGAAGAGGAGTCAGCGGGCACCCAGACCTGGTTCGCACTCATCGGGCCGACGTTGAACGCCCTTCGAAGTGGCCGGATCCTCCTCTTCGACGAGATCGACGCGAGCCTTCACCCCCGCCTCTCGGCGCGCCTGCTCGAGCTGTTCCAAGATCCCGAGACGAACCCCCATGGCGCCCAGCTCATCTTCACGACGCACGACACGAGCCTTCTCAACCACCTGAACCGAGACGAGGTCTGGCTGACCGAGAAGAACGAGAGCGGCGCCACCACCCTGACCGCGTTGGCGGAGTATGGCGGGGACAAGGTGCGCAGGTCGCTGAACCTGGAGCGGGCCTACCTCCAGGGGAGGTTCGGTGCCGTTCCCGAGCTCGACCAGTTCACGCTGCGTCGGGCGCTCGGTCTGGTCTCGAGCGATGCGTGATGGCCGCCAACCGTCGGACGGATCGGGAGCGGCCGCTCAAGCGACGAGTTGCAGTCCGCCAGCCACGAAAGACGATCCTGATCTTCTGCGAAGGGGAGCGGACCGAGCCGGAGTACCTCGACGCCTTGAAGCGTCAACCATGGGTACGGGACATCGCGGCCGTCGATCTTCGGGTGGAGACCGGGCACGGAGGGTCGGTACCTACGACCCTCGTCTCGCTGGCCGCTGATGCACGCCTCAAGGCTCTCGACGAAGAGGGCGAGATCGATGAGTTCTGGTGCGTGTTCGACGTCGAGTGGCCTCGGAACCACTCTGGCTTGCAAGGCGCCGTCGAGCAGGCGCGCCAGGGTGGAATCGAGCTCGCGATCTCCAATCCGTGCTTCGAGCTCTGGCTCGTCATTCACTTCCAGGATCACAGTGCCTGGCTGGACAACGATCCTGCGCGCCGGCTCCGCCGGAGCCTCGACGGATCAGGTGACAAGGGAATCGATGCGGCTACCTACATGCCGCTCGTTCGTGACGCGGCAAGACGGGCCGAAGAGCTCGACGAGCGACACCGGCGAAACGGTACCGCCTTCCCCCACGACAATCCGTCCTCTGGAATGCATCGGCTCCTCGCGACCATCGAGCACCGTCGCGCCCCTGATCGGCGAGGCGAGTCGCCTCCTTGACCGATGCTCGCCCTCGATGCCGCGTCATCGGTGCGGGTTGAGGATGGGCGGGAATGAGCAGCGCAGCGCCATGGCGGCTGCATCATGGCGTCCGCGCCAGACTCAGGCTTTTCCGGGCAGGGCCAGTAGCCCATCTGACGTTACGGCGTGGGTGCCGGGCGGAGCGTCGCGACGCTGACGTGCGGCCAGCCGACGCCGTTGAAGTTGAGCAGGACGGTCTGGCTGTACTGCAGCAGGTCCGGCTGTGCCGATCCCTGAATGGTCTGGAGCCAGAACGTGGAGCTGACGCGAGCCGCGACGGCGTTGGGGCCGTCCGATCCTCCCTGCAGGAACGCCGTGTTGCCACGCCGCCCCCGAGGATGGGAGTGGTGTCGTCCGTGGAGACCTGGAGCATCACCGTCGAGGCGATCGTCAGCCCAGTGCGGGCGCTGGTGAGAACGCTGTTTCGGTTCTGGAGCGTCGGCGACGAGGACGGCGCCATGGCCCTGTCGTTCCTCTATCTCCTCTTCGTCCGCGTCACCCAGTTGATCCGACTCTCATGTCGCAACCAGAGGCGCGCCATCGAGCGGCTCGGTCGCTCTGTAGAGGAGATCCTCGAGGAGACCGGCATGACCGAAGACGAGCTGGCCCAGCTGTTCGACCTGCGGCGGGCGCTGCCGGAGTGATCGTTGTCGTCGATGCGAGCGTGCTCGTGGCTGAGCTGCTGCGTCGGCGAGGCCGAGAGCTGTTCGCCCACCCTGACCTCAGGGACCCTCACGACTGGGCACCCGTTGCCCTTGCAATTGCTCTTGATGCTGCGATCCTGACGGGCGACCACGACTTCCTCGGCTGTGGCTGCCCCACGTGGACGGTCGAGACGCCGATGACGGAACTGGGACGACCAGAGGCGTGAACATCCGCGAACGAAGGATGTCACCTCCACCAAAATCGAAACTGTCGAACCATCGACAAGTGACATGACCGGGCCGGTCCCTGACCGGCCCGGTCTGGTGGAACCCCGGTGGTTGGTTGGTCGGTCGATGCACCTCTCTCGTTACGCCGACGGGGTCATCCCCATGGCAGCGTGACGTCCCTTGAAGGGAGCCGCACCCGAGTCATACTGCACCAGGGTCAGATCTGGTCTTGGGCGACCGGGTCCCCCCTCGGATCCGAGTTGCGACGGGCTTGGTCGAGGAGCGGCCGGACGATAGCGTCGACGTCTTCGGGCTCGGCGGGTGCCGTACCGGTCGGTCCTCTGAGCCACCCCTCGGCGATAGCCAGAAAACGTCCCGAGCTCGCAAAGACGCGACCTGTGATGTCTGAGGACAGGCTCGATGCCAGCCAGACACAGACCGGTGCCACCCAGCGTGGATCGAGTTGGCCCTCCTCGGCCTCCTTGGTCTGGGCGATCGGGACGTCCTCGGTCATGCGGGTGAGCGCCGTGGGGGAGATGGCGTTCACCGTCACGCCGTAGCGCTGGAGCTCGCGGGCAGTGATGATGGTGAAGGCAGCGATCCCTGCTTTGGCCGCGCCGTAGTTCGACTGCCCGATGTTGCCGAAGATCCCCGATGAAGAGGTGGTGTTGATGATCCGGGCGTCGACCTGCTGGCCCCTCTTCACGAGGTCACGCCACACGTTGGCCGCGTAGTGGGTGGTGGCGAAGGTGCTCTTGAGGTGTACCCTCATCACCGAATCCCAGTCGTCCTCGGTCATGGTGACCACCATACGGTCGCGTAGGATCCCGGCGTTGTTCACGACAACGTCAATCCGGCCCCACGTCTCGACTGCTCGACCGATGAGCGACTCGGCGCCCTCCATGGTCGAGACGTCCTCGGTGTGGGCGACGGCCTGGCCGCCCTGGGCGACGATCTCATCGACGACTGATTGAGCAGCGTCGCTCGACTCGGGGGCGCCGTCGCGCCGCACCCCGATGTCGTTGACGACGACCTTCGCCCCTTCGCGAGCGAGCAGGAGGGCGTGTTCACGCCCCACGCCGCGTCCTGCCCCGGTGACCACGACCACGCGTCCATCGACCATGCCCCCCATCTACCGCACCCCCTGGAGAGGGCGCCGCGAGAAGACGCTGGCGAGCAACTGATCGGAGGGGCGGATCCGGGCCAATGGACCACCACGGCTCGGTCGATGAGCGATCGGCATGGCCCGAGCGTACCTTCCGTCGCGTGCGGGATGCGTCGGCCGAGCAGGCAGAGCAACCCGCGTTGCGACGGTAGGATTCGGCGGTGATCTTCGACACTTATGTCGCGCTGCCCGCAGCCGAGGGAGACGCCACGCCGGACCCTTCGGTGGCCGCGCTCTTTGCCGCAGGCGGAAGCGCCTATTCCGCCGGTGGGAGCGTCGAGTCCGTGGTCGCCGACTATCAAACCCACGACGTCCGCTACGGGCTTTTGACCAAGGTGCCCCGGGACATCACGCCGCCGTTCGTTCCGGCCATGCGGATGGACGACAACCTGGTCCACTCGACCTGTCAGAAGCTCGTCGAAGCAGCCGAGGCGTATCCGGGACGGTTCGTCCTGTCATTGGGGCTCGATCCGTCTCTGGGCTACCAGGCCGCCCGCCACGTCCGGATCGCGGTAGAGGAATACGGCATCAGGAACATTCGGATCCTCCCGATGTTCACCGGTATCCCCATTGACAGCCCCCTCGCCTACCCGCTCTACACCGCGGCCTGTGACCTGGGCGTGTCCGTGGCCATCAACGTCGGCGTCCCCGGGACGATGAAACCCGCCCGACTGCAGCGGACGATCCTCATCGACGAGGTGGCCTTGTGCTTCCCGGACCTGGTCCTGGTGATGAGCCACGTCGGGGACCCTTGGGTGGACGAGACGATCGCCATGCTGGGCAAGCACCCCAACGTCTACCTCATGACCGCCGGCTTTACCCCGAGGCGACTGCCCGAGAAGCTCGTCTCGTTCATGGACTCCTCCCGCGGACGCGCCAAGGTGATGTGGGCCTCGTACTTCCCCTTGCTCGCCGTCGAGCGGTGCGTCACCGAGGCCAAGGCCCTCCCGCTCCGACCCGAGTCGATGGAGGCGTATCTCGGCGCCAATGCGCTGCGAGTGTTCGGCACGCCCGACCAGTCGCCGGGGGAGTGAGGATCGTGCCAACCGGGACCGGCATCCCCGCGTCGATCCCGGCGATGGCGTTGGCCAGCGGCGACCGATTCGCCGGGGCCCCTGCCGTCCTCGACGACGGCAGAACGACGAGTTTTGAAGACCTATCCGAGGCGATGCTCTCCACTGCGCGCGCCTTGATCGCCGCGGGGGTCCAACCTCGAGACCGCGTCGCGCTCTGGGCTCCCAACTCGGCGGCTTGGATCACCGCCGCCCTCGGGGTGATGGCGACCGGGGCCTGATTGGTCCCGCTGAACACCCGTTTCAAGGGCGAGGCCTCCTCCGTGCTGGCCAAGACCGCGGCGCGGGTGCTCCTCTGCGCCAACGGCTTCCTCGGTCTCGACTACGTCGAGATGGTGCGCAGGGCCGAGATTGAGCTCCCGGCCCTTGAAGAGATCGTGATCCTCGACCGCGTCTCGCCCGAGGGAACGATGCCCTGGGACGAGTTCCTCGACCGAGGGGGCGCAATCGACGAGGCGGTGGTTAGGGAACGGATCGCAGCGATCGGCCCCGACGAGGTCAGCGACATCATCTTCACCTCGGGCACCACCGGGCAACCCAAAGGGGTGATGCTGCGTCACGGGGCGAGCATGCGATGCTTCGGCGAGTACTACAACCGGGGCTTCCAGTTGCGGCGGGGAGATCGTGCGCTTGTGGTGCACACCGACTGACCCACATCGGGGGCGCCCCGTCGATGCTCTGGTCCTTGTTGGAGGAACAGGCCAGGTCAGCCCGGAATCTCTCGTCGTTGCGGATCGGGGTGGCCTCGGCATCCTATGTGCCCATCGAACTGGTCGAGCGAATGCGCGACGAACTGGGCATCGAGCACATCGTGAGCTCCTATGGCCTGACCGAGGCAAGGCGGTCGACTCGGTCCGCTTGGAGCCTGCCCTTCGGGCAGCGGCCGCCCCCCGACGATTGGGCGATGCTGGATGTGGCGATCCCTGCTGATGATGATCCAGCCGGCTCGGGCAACCTGAGGTATCCAGTCGACGTCCTCGACATCGATCACCGTCGAGATGCCTATCGAAGCTGACAGCCAGGTCGAGTATCTCGGGACTGACCACCGAGATACTCGACCTGAGTAGGCGGCTGCCTATGCAGCTGCATGCAGTCCATCGGGTCGGCTTCGGTCGTCACGCCCAGCAGGAAGGTGGCTCAGCTCAAGGGCGGCGATGTCGTCGTCTCGGGGGTCAGTGATGAAGCAGGTGTGGCGGAAGGTGGTGACAGCGTCGGGTAGACGCCGACCCGGTGGAAGACGGCGATCTTCACGCCGTCGAGGAGGAGGGCAGCCAGTGCCACGCTGATGGCCAGGACGGCCAAGTCGACGAGCGGGACCGCTGCCATGAGGACGCCTTGCCAGGCGAGCATGCCCACCACCACCAGGTCGATCCCGGTGCTGGTCAGCAGCCAGCGACTGGGCCGCGACTTGTAGAACCGCCGGCGCTCACGCACCAGGTAGACGGTGGCCTGGCCGGTCAGGACCAGCATCACGAAGACCAGCGTCTGGACCTGGGCCATGCCGAGGTGCAGGGCGTCGCGTCCGACGTAGTAGGTGGCGAACCCGAACAGCAGCCAGGGGATCGCCAGCGTCAGCGCCGCCACCGTCAGGGCCCTGACCTGCCAACGGTCGGGCGTGGCGGCGAAGCCGACCCGGTCGGTGGCGATGGACATGGTCACCAGGTCGTTGGCGAACAGCAGGAGGAGGACCAGCCGCGGAGTGGTCACGAACTCGCCGGTCACCAGGAGCCCGAGGCCGAGCAACAGCGCGACTTGGAAAGTCTTGATGATCTTGTTCAGGGTGTAGGTGAGCATGCGCTGGTAGATGCGGCGGCCGGTCTCGATGGCAGCCACGACACCGCCGAGCCCTTCGGTGGTGAGCACCAGGCTCGCCGCCGCCTTGGCCACGTCGGTGGCGCTGGCCACGGCCACACCGACCTCGGCGCGCCTGAGGGCGGGAGCATCGTTGACGCCGTCACCGGTCATGGCGGTGACGTGCCCGTTGCGCTGGGCCAACTCGACCAGGGACAGCTTGTCGGCGGGGAGGACCCCGGCGAACACGTCGTAGTCGTCGATGGTCCCGGGGTCGTCGCCCCGGGCCGCGTCGACCGGGCAGGCCCGGCTGCCGATGCCGACGGCAGCTGCCACGGCCCGGGCGGTGTCGATACCGTCGCCGGTGACCATCACCACCCGCACCCCCAACATGTGGAGGTGGTCGACCAGCTCTCCGGCATCGGGGCGGGCGGGGTCTTCCAAGGCGACGAGGCCGATCGGCTCGAGCGGGCCCGCGCCTGGCCCACCGGCGACGGCCAGCACCCGTCGGCCACCGCCGGCCAAGTCGGCCACCGAGGCGTCGAGGTCGGCCCAACCGGTGGTGAGCGCCGAGACCTGCACCGGCGCTCCTTTCACCGCTCGGCTCGCTCTGCCGCCCGAGCCGATCGTCGCCTCCGACCGCTTGGTGGACGGATCGAACGGAGTGAAGTGCCAGTCGCTCTCGTGTGCCCCGTCGATGCCGTGCTCCTCGGCGGCCGCCAGCACGGCAAGGTCGAGGGGATCCTGGGTAGCGGCGTCGGACGCGACGGCAGCCAGGCGGAGCACGTCGTCGGCCGTGCGCCCCGGCACCGGCGCCACCGTCGTCACGGTCAGGCTGTTGGCGGTGATGGTCCCGGTCTTGTCGGTGAAGAGGAGGTCCATCGCGGCCGCCTCTTCCACCGCGGAGAGGTGGGTGACGAGCACTCCTTGGCCGGCGAGATCGACAGAGCCGAGCGAGGTGGCCAGCGCGAAGGTTGCCGGTAGGGCAACTGGTACCGATGCCACCACCAAGATGAGCACGAACGGGGCGACCTCGCGGGCCGGTAGGTGGGTGACCACGGAGTAGACCACCATGGCCACGACCAGCGCCCCGTCCATCATCAGGAGCGACCGGACGACGGCCATGATGGTCTGCTCGAGATGGCTCACCGTCCGGGCGCTGCGGACCAGTTCCGCGGTGCGGCCGAACGACGTCTTCGACCCGGTGGCGACCACCGTGCCCGTGGCCTCGCCCGACCGGAGCGTCGACCCGGCGTAGAGCGTGCCCCGAGGCTGCACCTCGACCGGAGCTGACTCGCCGGTAAGCACCGACTGGTCGACGGTGACGGTACCGAGGACGACGCGGAGATCGGCAGGTACGGCGTCGCCGAGCCGGACGTGCACCGCGTCGCCCGGCACGAGCTGCTCGGCCGGGAGCCGGGTCCAGCGCCCGTCGCGGCGGACCCGGGCCTCCACCTGAAGCCGCCGGCGCAGGAGGGCCAGGGCCCCGGCCGCCCGTCCCTCCTGTACGGCGCTGACCAGGGCGTTGAAGATGAGCAGGGCGGCCACGATGATGGCCTCGGTCACCTTGCCGGTGGCCAGCTCCAACACGACGGCGGCCTCGAGCATCCACGGCACCGCACCGTTGAACTTGGCGATGAGCGCGACCATGGCGTGTCGGTGCTCCTCGGGCACGGCATTGGGGCCGACGGTGCGCAGCAGCAGCTCCGCCTGCCGGCCGGTCAGCCCTGGTGGCTCATGGGGGCCGGGCTCCTCGGGACCGGGCTTGTCGCTCATGCCCGTTGGTGTCACGTTCGCTCCCGCTCCGGCCCGCCCAACGGTCTCGGCGGGGTCTCGCCCGGCGGCCCGCCCGACGGTTCTGCCGGGGTCTCCCCGGCCGGCTCGTCCTCGCCGGGGGTCAGGTGCCGCAGCCGGTGGACGGTTCGGGTGATGGTCACGATGGCGACAATGACGACCAATCCGACCAGCAGGGTGCCGACGTCGAGCTGATCGAGATCGTGCACATGGATGCCGGTGGTGATCCCCGCCGTCATGATCGACGGGATGACGAGCCCGGCGGATCCCGCTGCCGTGAACAGCACTCCCCCGGCCAGCAGCGTCCACCCGGCGCCCTCCTGGGCCACCTTCTGGGCGAGCGCTTCAGGGAGGCGCTGGTGGCGGATCAGCGACCCGATCACCGCTCCGGCCAGCACGAGCACGGCGGTGGTCCCGAGCCCGAACGCCGCGCCCGGCACCCACCCCAGTGCAGCGTTGGGCATCGCAGGGGCCAGGACCGTGGCCATGATGAGAGCGAAGGCCCCGAGGCCCCACCCGGCGAGGAAGCCGTGCACCGCGGCCATCGCCGGGGTCGGCGTCCGCGCCGCCCACCCGGCGGTGTCGATCTGGCGGTGGCACCGACCGATCGAGGGCGGCCACAGGTGTAGGTGGAACGCGCACCGCAAGCGCAGAACGTAAAACGCGGCGAGCACCATCACCGCGCCGACCACGATGTACACGACGGCGTTCCAGGTCGGGTTGCCGGTGATCTTCAGCATGCCGAGGTAGGCGAGCTCCGACAGCAGCGCCCGTTGCACGGTGAAGGACAGTGAGAAGGCCAGGGCGGAACGCATGCCACGCCGGGCGGAGAACGAACCCATGGCGTAGGAGAAGGTGATCGGCCAGGTGTGCTCGTCGGGAGTGACGCCGTGTACGACGCCGAGGGCGAAGGCGGTCAGGATGGCGATGCCGATCGACAGCCCGTGGTGCGGGCTCCACAGGTTCAGCGCCAGGAGCTCGTTCATCGTCCCTTGGCTGGTGCCGAGATCGACAGCCGAGTGGGTCAGATCCAGCACCAGCCATGCCAGGACGATGGACTGGGACCAGGTGCCGATCCCCTGATCGTCGTGGTGTCGACCCGCAGCACCGCATCAGGATCGGCCTGGGGTGAGGGATCGGGGACCTCCTGCCGGTCCTTCTGCCCCGGTCCGTGGGAAACGAGCGCTTTCAGGGCGGTTCTCCTCGCGTCTGCTCCGCTGTCGCATCCACGTTGCATCGTGAGGGAAGGGCGCCGCTAGGGCCGAAGGCCACTTCGGCCCTCGCAACCGGGACCTTCGGCCCTACAGGCACCCTCGGGTTGGCGCAAAAATGGGCTCGTGGGACGGGCTGATTCAGCACGAGCGGGTCATGTGGCCGAGCAGAGGCGCCATCCTGGTGGTTACGAGGGATGAGTATCGCGCTCAACCTCCCGGAACTTCGCGAGCCGGATACAGCGCCGCTGGCGATCGACGTCCGTGGCCTGACGAAGCGATACGGCGACTTGGCCGCTGTCGACGGGATCGACTTTTCGGTGGCCCAGGGGGAGATCTTCGCCTTTCTCGGACCGAACGGAGCGGGAAAGTCGACGACCATCAAGATGCTCTGCACCCTGGCCCATCCGACGGCGGGGCAGGCGATGGTTGCCGGCTTCGACGTGGCCACCAGGGCCAAGTCCGTCCGGCGCCACATCGGGCTCGTCTTTCAGGAGCAGACTCTCGACGACCAGCTCACCGCGGAGGAGAACCTCCGGTTCCACGCCGTCCTCTACGGCGTCCCCCATGATGAGGTCGAGCTGCGCATCTTGAGGGTGATGGAGCTGGTGGCGCTCTCGGACCGGCGCAAGGACCTGGTATCGACGTACTCGGGCGGGATGGCCCGCCGGCTCGAAATCGCCCGGGGCATGCTCCACACCCCCAAGGTCCTCTTCCTCGACGAGCCGACCGTCGGCCTCGACCCCCAGACCCGGGCCCTCATCTGGGACGACATCCAGCGCCTGCGGAAGAAGGAGGGAGTGACCATCTTCTTGACCACCCACTACATGGACGAGGCCGAGTATGCCGAGCGGATCGCCATCATCGACCACGGTGTCATCATCGCCCTCGACACTCCCGACGTCCTCAAGGCCTCCGTCGGGACCGATACCGTGGCCCTCGAGACGTCCGACGACGAGACCGCGCTGGCCTCGCTCGAACAAGCCGGCTACGCGGTCGAGCGAACGGAGGGGGGCCTCACCGCGTTCGTGGCCGACGAGGAAGCCGCCGTCGGCCCCATCGTGGCTGCTGCGGGAGTGCCGGTTCGGACCGTCCGGGCCCATCGTCCCACCCTCGACGACGTGTTCCTGCACTTCACGGGGCGCGAGATCCGGGAGCAGCACGGCGAGGCCGTCCCCATGATGGCCCGGGCCCGAGGCGCCCGGAGGAGTTGAGAGGGCAAGATGACGACGCTGTCCACCACCGGTTCGGCAGTCCCGGCCGCACCCGGGATTCCCGCCGCCCCGCCCGCAGCCCCCGACACCGTCGTCTCCGAGGAGATCCGGGTCGTCGGGATGGTGTGGGAACGGGAGCTGATCCGCTACGTCCGGACCCGGACCCGAATCGTGAGCGGGCTGATCCAGCCCATCCTGTTCCTCTTCGTCCTCGGCTACGGCATGAGCGGGCTGGTGGGCACGACCGGAGGGTTCAACTTCCGCCAGTTCGTCTATCCCGGGGTGGTGGCCATGAGCGTGGTCATGACGGCCATGTTCTCCGCCCTGTCGATCGTCTGGGACCGGGAGTTCGGGTTCCTCCGCGAGATGCTGGTCGCCCCGGTGAGCCGGGTGTCCCTCGTGCTGGGCAAGACGGCCGGAGGCGCGACCGTCGCCGCCGCCCAGGGGACGATCATGCTTGTGCTGGCCCCGCTCGTGGGCATCCGGCTCACCCCCTGCTGGTCGTGCAGATGATCGCCCTCGAGCTCCTGATGGCAGTGGCCATGACCACGTTCGGGGTCTTCGTGGCCAGCAGGATCCAGAAGATGGAGTCCTTCCAGGTCGTCATGCAGATGCTGCTCATGCCCATGCTGTTCCTGTCGGGAGCCCTGTTCCCCCTCAACGGCCTCCCGGGTTGGCTGACGGTGATCACCCGGCTCAACCCGCTGACCTACGCGGTCGCCCCGTTCCGCCAGGTGATCTTCGCCGCCCAGAACATGTCGCCGGCAGCCCGTGCCCGCTTCCCGACCAACGTCACGCTCTTCGGCTACACCTTGCCGATCGGAATCGAGCTGGCAATCGTCGTCGTCTTCGCGCTGGTCTTCTTCGTCCTGGCCTTCCGCGGGCTGTCCCGGACCGAATAGGCATGAGTGCAGCGAGAAGGCTGATGTGGACCTCGACTCACCGACCTGCAGCAATGTGAAGCTCGACAAGGCAGTTTGCATCGTCACCGGAGCGTCCTCGGGAATAGGAGCGGCCACGGCGCGCCAGCTGAGCGGGCTCGGCGCAAACGTCGTCCTCGCCGCCCGGCGGACGGATCGCATCGAGGCCCTGGCCCATGATCTGCCGGGCTCACTCGCCGTCACCACCGACGTGACGGTCATCGGGGAGGTCGAGCGCCTGGTGGCGCGGACCATCGACTCCTTCGGCCGGGTCGACGTGCTGGTGAACAACGCCGGCCAGGGCCTGCACGTGCCGCTCGAGGAACTCGACCCGGTCGACCTGCGCGCCGTGTTCGAGCTCAATGTCGTCGCCCCCCTGGTGGGAATGCAGGCGGTGCTTCCCTCGATGCGAGCCGGCCACGGTGGAGCGATCGTCAACGTGAGCTCGGCGACGTCGCTGCGGGTCTTCCCCGGGCTCGGCGGCTACTCGGCCACCAAGGCGGCGCTCAACATGCTCTCCCAGGTGGGCCGCCTCGAGCTGGCCGATGCCGGCGTGGTGGTGTCGGTCGTCTACCCGTCGGTCACCGCCACCGAGTTCCACCAGAGGCTACGGGCCGGTCACCTGGTCACCGGGGCTCGGACCATCGTCCCGGACCCGCCGGAACTGGTGAGCCGAGCGATCGTCATGGCCATCCGGACCGGGGAGGCCCACGTGCTCGTGTCCGACCCGCCCAAGGCGATCGTTCCCGGGGACAGCGGGGGCTGGGGAGCCCTGCTCGCCCGTCAGGCCCCCGGAGCGGCCGGCTCCCCGACATGATCCTCGTCACCGCGGCGAACGGGCGGACCGGGCGGAGCGTGATCGGCGCCCTGGTTCGTTCCGGGCACCACGTTCGTGCGTTCGACATCGCCGGCGACGTCGAGCAGCTGGCCGGTGAAGGAGCAGCAGAAGCCATGGTCGGCGACCTGCTCGATCCTGACGACCTGCGCCGGGCCGTCGAGGGCGTCAGTACCGTCGTCCACATCGGACCGCCCATGCACCCCCGAGAGGCCGAGATGGGCCATGGCGTGGTGAGCGCGGCCCGCAGCGCCGGAGTCCGACACTTCGTGCAGTTCTCTGTCACTCACCCCCAGCTCGAGCCGCTTCTGAACCATCAGGCCAAGCTGGCAGTGGAACGGGTCGTGCTGCTGTCCCGGATTCCGTTCACCATCCTCCAGCCGATGCACTACATGCAGAACATCGACGTGGGCCACGTGGTTGCAGAAGGGGTTCTGCGGCAGGCGTACTCGCTCGACACCCGTCTCGCCCATGTCGACCTCGAAGATGTCGCCGAAGTGGCCGCCAAGGTGGTGGGTGACCCACGCCACCACTACGCCACCTACGAGCTCTGCGGGCAGGACTTCTGCAACGCTCACGAGCTCGCCCGGATCATCGCCGCCGAGTCCGGGCATGAGGTCACGGCAAGCCAGGTCGAGCTCCCTGTCCCGGCGGAGGCCGGCATCAGCCCCTCCGAAGACGACGACCACCGCCACGACGCCTTGTTCCGGCTCTTCGACCACTACGGGCGCTACGGCATCACCGGCAATCCGAACGTGCTCGGATGGCTGCTCGCTCGGGCTCCGACAGGCTTCGGCGAGTACGTGCGGCGGAGCCTGGCCTCCCACTGACGGTGCGCAGGGCCGGATTGGTTGCCGACGGCGACCTGTGATCATGGTAGCAGAACTGCTACCATGGCGCTGTGGCCAGCATCGCACAAAAGGAACTGCGCAACCAGGTGGGCGAGGTGCTCCGCCGGGTCGAGGCAGGTGAAACCCTGACCGTGACCGTCGCCGGTCGCCCTGTCGCTGAGCTCGGTCCCGCCCACCGTCGTCGCTGGGTCGGCGGCGCCGCGCTCGCCGGCATCTGGACCGGCGAGGCACCGCGTGACCTCCGGGCCGATCTGGCGAGCCTGGAGGCAGGGCTCGTCGACCCGTTCGCGCCGTGAGAGCATTGCTCGACACTTCGGTTCTCATCGGTGACGAACCCCCGCCCGATGACATCGAAGCAGCCATCAGCGTCGCAACGATCACCGAGCTGCACTTCGGCGTCCTTGTCGCGACCGACGATGACGAACGGGCACGTCGCACCAACCGCCTCGCAGCGGTGGAAGCGACGTTCGATCCCCTGCCGATCAGCGTCGAGGTCGCCAGGGCCTGGGGGCAGCTCGCCGCGGCGGTCACCCGGCGGGGCGGCAATCCCCGCCGCCGCCAGATCGACCTCGCCATCGCCGCCACCGCTCAGGTCGAAGGCGTGCCCCTGCTCACTGCCGACATCGCCGACTTCGAGATCATCGCCGACCTCGTCGATGCTCGGCGACCGGTTGATCGGTAAGCCCTTCGGCACCGACCGCAGGCGCGTCTCACTTTGCGGACACGCGTCCCCGGAGCCGACCCGGGGGAAGCGGGAGAGAGATGGGCCCGTGACCAGGTATGGCGAGGCTCAGCTGCTCTGCAAGGAGCCCATCACGACGACGTACCCCGGCCGACGAGCGCCACCCGCCTGGCGAAGGCCTCGAGCCCGGCGTCCCATCCGTCGGGCGATCCCACGGCCCCGTGCATCTGCTCCCAGCCGTCACCGTGGCGACCGAGGTGCCGGTGCTCGAGCTCGACCCTGGTCCGCTCCGGCGTCTCGGCGATGAAGGACACTTCGACCTCGCTCGCCTTCTCGGGGTCAGGCTCGACCTGCCACTGAAGATTGATGTCCCAGGAGATCACCAGCCGTGTCGGCGGGTCGTAGGCGAGCACTCGGGCCCAGTGGCACTCGCTGCCGTCGGTACCGCGGTCGAACACGTGGCCGCCGACGCGCGGCTCCAAGACCATCTCGGCCAGCTCACCTTCGAGGAGGTGGTGCTCGGGTGGCCACCAGTTGGCCATGTCCCCGGTGAAGACGGCGAAGGCCCGCCCGATGGGGACCTCCACCACCACCGACGACCGGACGACCATGCTGTCCGACTCACTCATCAGTCCCTTCCTCCCGTTGCTCGGCGACCTTCTTGAAACTGGCGAGAGCGGTACCCCAGAACCGATCGAGGTAGTCGCGCAGCTCGCCGATGCCGCGCGGGTCGAGCTGGTAGATGCGGCGGTTCCCCTCTCGGTGCTCTCGGACGAGCCCGGCGTCCTTCAGGACCTTGAGGTGCTGGGAGACGGCCGGCCGGCTGATCGGGAGCTTCTCCGCCAGCTGGCCCACCGGTGATGGCTGGCGGGCCAGCTGCTCGAAGATCGCTCGTCTCATCGTGTCCCCGAGAGCGTGCAGCGCAAGTTCGTTCGTCATAGCCGACCGTAAGTATGTACTAACCATTCGTAGGAGTCAAGGTCTCGGCGATGCCGTTCACCTCGCCGGCGCGCAGCTTGTCGAGGGTGAGCTTCGAGCAAATGGTCACGTATGACCGGCGCATGGCAGACGCGGCCGTAGGCCTCGGTCTCGCGGTCGAGACCGGTCCCGCTCCCCGGCGACCTGCCGATTACTGGCGGTCGAGATGCTCGGCCAGGATGCGTTCGACCGCCTCCGGGTCGTCAGGCGTTATCGTGGGAACGATCCGCCGACCGCAGTCGATCTCGAGCGCGAGATCCTTCTTCGGCCGTCCCGGGTCGAGGTTCCACCAATGCACGAGATCGGTGGAACCCCAGATGCGCCATCTGCCGGTGAGCTCGTTCAGCGGGCGTCTCGTGACGGATCGGATCGACGCGTACGGGATTCTCTTCGAGGACCCCCACGGGTAGTAGCGCCGGACGACGAGCGTCATGTCGTCGCAGGCGATCCTGCCGTCGTCGTAGCTCATCGGCCCATTCTCCACCGACAGGCCTGCAGGACGGGGGAGTGCTCGGTCCCTTCCGGGCGGCTCGGATCAGTAGCCGTAGCCGCCCGCATTGGTGGTGGTCGTCCCCGACACCGGACCGGTGACGGGCCGGCCCGCGGAACCGAGCACGTACCAGGTGCCGCCGAAGTTGTTGATCCCCTCTCCGTTCACCTGGCCCGGCGCCGTGTCCCCGGAGAAGGTGTAGAGGGGATGACCGTTGTAGGAGACCTGGCGGGAGCCGTCGGAGCGGGTGATCGTCCCGAGCAGCTTCGCCTCGACGCCGCGACCTGCGCTCGGAGCCCCTTTGGACGTGAGCGGAGGCCAGGCCGGAGGACACGCACCGGTGCAGATGCTCGTCGTCGGCGAATCGCCGGTCAGAAGGTACAGGGTCATGCCGGACGCGGTGGTCAGGATGGTGCCGTACTTTCCCGACGCGGACGTGTCGACGGTGGCCCCGGGCGAGGAGGCAGCGCTCCTGGCGGTCGACGTCGTCGGGCTTGCCGAGGTGGAGCCGCAGGCCGCCAGCGTGAGCGCGAGCAGCCCGACGGCCGCGATGGCCACGCCTCGAACGACCCGGCACTTCGATGCGTACACGGACACAGGAGCCACCTCCGTTCCGGCTGCCGCGCCGGACGACGCCGCATCGGGATTATCTCTCAGCCGGGGCGTGAATAGGCGTCGGGCAGCAGGACCGCCGAGCTGCATGCCCGGCTCCCTCCGTGAGGCTCACCGACCGAGACGGAATATCCGGAGGGACTGTTCCCCTTCGGTCGGCGCTGCGTCAGGGGCGGTCGGTGCCGTTCGGCGGAACGGTGGAACGGCGGATTGCGCGGGCCAGCCGGGCCGGGCTGATCGGCTTCGGCAACGACGAGGCCCCAGGAGCCCGGAAGGCGTCGAGCATGTAGGCCGCGAATCGCTTCCACGCGTTGGGCGCGTGGCGCTTCGTGGCATTGACCACCCCGGCGTTGGCCATCAGCAACAGGACGAGGTCCTCGAGGGCGAAGTCGGCCCGGAGCGCTCCCGCGTCCTTGGCCCGCTCGATCACGTCGCCCAATCCGGCGGTGGCGGAGCGCAGCTGTCGATCGAGCTCGGCTGTGGCGGGGAACGTGAGGGCGAGCACGTCGGCGAAGCCCGTATCGGCGGCCTGCATGGCGCATGCGGCACGGACGAAACCGCTGAACCCGTCCCACGGGTCCGGCGCCGCGACGGCTGCCTCGGCGGCCGCCCGGTACGCGTGCAGTCGTGGCTCGAAGGCGGTCGCCACCAGGTCCTCGCGTGTCGGGAACCGCCGGTACAGGGTCGCGATCCCGACATCGGCCCGTCGGGCGATCTCCTCGAGGGCGGCGTCGGTACCGCTCTCGGCGAACACCTGGCGGGCCGCCTCCAAGATGGCCTCGCGGTTGCGGGCGGCGTCGACCCGCAGGGCACGGGGCGGGTCGGTCGGAGCCATCGGCATCAGGGTACCAGCCAACTGGAGGCACTCCTACACTTATGACTAGGGTGGGACCGGTTCGGGAGATAGCCCCCGGTCCGTCTCCAACGAGGTGACACGGCAACCGGCCGCATCACAACGGAAAGGACGAAAGTTGCAGAACCACGCCGACGCACTCGAGGCATCCGTCGAACGGTTGCGCGCGCTCGTGCACGAGCTCGACCCGCGTCAGATCGTCGCGCCGGCCTACCCGAGCGAGTGGACCGTCGCCGATGTCCTGTCCCATATCGGCTCGGGGGCGGTGATCCTCGAGCGTCGCCTCGACGACACCCTCGGCGGGAGCACGACCCCGCCCGACTTCGCAGAGTCGGTCTGGGGGGCCTGGAACGCGATGCCTCCACAGGCCCAGGCCGCCGACGCCCTCCTCGCCGATCAGTCCCTGCTTCACCGTCTCGGATCGCTCAGCGACGAGGAGAGGGCCCGGTTTCAGTTCGCGATGGGACCGATGACCTTCGACCTCGCGGGGTTCGTCGGACTGCGGCTGAACGAGCACGCCCTGCACACCTGGGACATCCAGGTGGCGTTCGACCCCGATGCCACCGTCGCCCCGGCGTCTACCCGAATCGTGATCGACGACCTACAGATGATCGTCCGGTTCGCCGGCAGACCCACCGGCACCGAACACCAGGTCACGGTACAGACCACGGAGCCACGACGTGACTTCACGGTCACGCTGGGAGCCGAGGCGGTGACCCTGACCCCCGCCGGACCCGCCGAAGAGCCGGACCTCGAGATCCCCGCCGAGGCGTTCGTCCGCCTCGTGTACGGTCGCCTCGACCCGGACCACGCACCCGCCGTTCACGGCTCCGCCCACCTCGACGAGCTGCGCCGGGCGTTCCCCGGCGCCTGACCCGGGCCAGATCCCCTACCCTTCCGACCACCCAGGGAGCCGGCCGTGCCAGACATCCTCGGCGACGTCCCGGAGAGCCACCGAGAGGCTCGACCACCTCCGAGAGGACGGGGCACCCGCGTACGGCGTACACTGTCGGCGGCCGCTGATTCGTGGGGGCTCGAGGGGCGGGAGCCGGTGACGCAGGTGGTCGTGATCAGCTTCCCAATAGCATTGGCGATTTCCATCGAGGAGGACTGACGTGGCCGAAGGTGCCGGCGAGATCTACTACGACCCGTACGACTTCGACATCGACGCGGATCCCTATCCGGTCTGGAAGAGGATGCGCGACGAGGCGCCGCTCTACTACAACGAGAAGTACGACTTCTTCGCCCTGAGCCGGTTTGAGGACGTCGAGCGGTGCTCGGTGGACTGGAGGACCTATATCTCGGGAAAGGGGTCGGTCCTCGAGATGATCAAGAGCGGGATGGAGATCCCGCCGGGCACCATCCTGTTTGAGGACCCCCCGGCACACGACCTCCACCGCAGCCTGCTGTCGCGCGTGTTCACCCCCCGGAAGATGAACGCCATCGAGCCGAAGGTGCGCGAGTTCTGCGCCCGGAGCCTCGACCCCCTGGTCGGTTCCGGTGGGTTCGACTTCATCGGAGACCTCGGGGCGCAGATGCCCATGCGGACGATCGGGATGCTGCTCGGGATTCCCGAGGAGGACCAGGAGGCGATCCGCGACAAGATCGACGAGGGCATGCGTCTGTCCGACGGCTCGCCGCCCGCTCCCGACGCCACCTACGCGGTGACCGGCGGGGACACCTTTGAGGAGTACATCGAGTGGCGTTCGAAGCACCCGTCGGACGACCTCATGACCGAGTTGCTCGACGCCGAATTCGAGGACGAGACCGGTGCCACCCGCAAGCTGACCCGCCAGGAGGTGCTGTCCTATGTCGGCCTTCTCGCTGCGGCGGGGAACGAGACGACGACGCGCCTGATCGGTTGGACGGGCAAGGTGCTCGCCGACCATCCCGACCAGCGCCGGCTCCTCGTGGAGGACCCGACGCTCATCCCCGGGGCCATCGAGGAGCTGTTGCGCTACGAGGCCCCGTCCCCCGTGCAGGCCCGCTACATCACCGAGGACGTCGAGCATTACGGCGAAGCGGTCCCGGAGGGCAACGTGATGCTGCTCCTCACGGCCTCGGCGAACCGTGACGAGCGCCGGTTCCCCGACCCCGATCGCTTCGACGTGCGTCGGAAGATCGATCGCCACCTGACGTTCGGCTACGGCATCCATCACTGCCTCGGGGCCGCGCTCGCCCGGCTCGAAGGGCGCGTTGCGCTCGACGAGGTCCTGAAGCGCTTCCCCACGTGGGAGGTCGACTCGGAGCATGCCGTTCAGGCCCGCACCTCGACCGTCCGTGGCTGGGAGTCGCTGCCGGTGCTCACCTCGTGAGCATCTGAGGGGACCGGGGTCCCCGAGGTAGGCCGCAGCCCGATCGTCCGCTACGTTCGTCGATCTGCACATCACTTGGCATCCGAAGGAGACACATGCATCGAGCAGACGGAACGACGGGCGGGCTGGCCGGCAGGGTCGCCGCGGTCACGGGTGCGACGAGCGGGTCCGGACGGGCGATCGCCTCACGGTTCGCCCAGGAGGGAGCCACCGTCGTGATGCTGGCTCGGGGCTCGGAGCGCCTCGAGGAGCTCGAGACGACCGTGGGCGGCGACGTCGTCGGGATCCCCACCGACATCGGGGACCCCGACAGCGTCGATGCCGCTTTCGCCGAGATAAAGCGCAGGTACGGAAAGCTCGACGTTCTCGTCAACAACGCCGCCGTTTACCGCCCGTGCCCGATCGAGGAGCTCAGCAACGAGGACATCCTCGCCCAGACGCGAACGAATTTCCTGGGTCCCGTCTACACCTGCCGTGCCGCGATCCCGCTCCTGCGTGCCGCCGGGGGAGGGGACATCGTCAACACGTCGAGCGAGACGACGATCGACCCCTTCCCCCATCTTTCGATGTACTCGTCGACCAAGGCGGCGCTCGAGACGTTCAGCCGGATGCTGATGGCCGAGCTTCCCGACGACGACATCCGGGTCACCACCCTGGTGCAGGGCGTGGCCCTGGGCGAGGGCGGAGGATCGACCGACTGGAGCTGGGACCCCGACAGGGCGGAGCAGGCGACGGCTCTGTGGGAACGGCAGGGCTATCTCGCTCGCGTCAGTGGGACGCAGGGTGGGCAGTCGGTGGAGGCGGTCGCCGACGTGCACGTGTACGTCGTCACGCGCCCCCGGGGGCAGAAGCTCGACACCATTCACGTGCGTTCGTACTGAGCCTCTTCGGAGCCCCGGACGCCGGAGCCCCGTCACCCCTCAGGCCGTGAGAGTGGTCCTCGCCTACCCGGCGGCGTTGTCAGCCGTCACGACTTGGAAGGCGAGAGGAAAGCGACTCAGACCGGACGGTTGGCGAAAACGGGACATATGGCCGTCCACGGCGACGCGAGCCGCGGCCATCCGCTCCTCGGGTACGCCCATGAAGGCCAACTGGGCCTCGTCGACGATGGCGTCCTCGGGGGCGTCCACTGACAGCTCGTGGGTCTTCAGCGAGACGTGGGCGAAGCCCGCCTCTTCGAGAACGGACCGGACCCGGTCGGGATCGGCCAGGGCGAAGGGGCCGGTGGGGCTCTTCCCGGGCTCCGGGGTCGGCGGTGGCGGCACGATGCCCATCAGCGCTCCGGCGAAGAACCAGGGGTTCTCGTCCACCGCCTGCCAGCAGGCAAACCCGATCCGTCCTCCGACGACGAGTTGGGAGCGGACGTTGGCGAAGGCCCTCTCGGGCTCGTCAAAGAACATCACGCCGAACTGGCTCATCGCCACGTCGAACGGCCCCCCCTCGACCCGCTGTGTCTGCACGTCGAGGACCCGAAAGGAGACGTTCTTCGCGCCGGCTTCGACCGACCGGCGGGACGCCAAGCCCGCGAGGGGCACGGAGATGTCGGCGCCCACCACCGCTCCCTCGCCGCCGACCGCCTCGGCGGCCCGCAGCGCCGCCTTCCCACCCCCGCAGCCGATGTCGAGGACGCGCTCGCCGGGCTGCAAGGCCAACGCCTCCATCAGCACCGGGGTGATGGGATCCGTGAACCGCTCCCGCTTCGGCCAGGACTCGGCCCAGCTCGGATCGTTCCATCGTCGACGCTCCAGCTGATTCGCCTCCACCCGGTCATCATGCCAGCAACCGGCAGCAACCGTGGTGCGGGGGCACGCGGCTCCGCGGTGGCTCCGGCAGGATGGGCGACGCGGACGGAGGCGACCGTCAGTCGACGGCTCGACCCAGGAATGCGGCGAGCTGGTCCGCTGCACACCTGCCATCGGGGCACGTCTGCTCTTCGCCGAACGCCCGGCCCTCGCCCCGGAACTCTGCGCTGATGCGCTGCCTCGCGGCCTCGAGCAGGACCCCGGCCAGCTCGGGGTCGAGATCGGTCGACTGACCGGTCGCCTTGGCCAGGTCCCATGCGTGGGTGAACACGTCGGTGGTCCTCAGGCCGATGAACGCCGCGCCGGGCAACGAGCCGAACGGGAGCTCGAACGTGCGCGTCATGCCGTCGGGCGCGCCGAAGGTCTCCTGCGCGCCTTGGGCCGACACGGCATGAGCGGCGACGAGATCGTCGGGCAGGGCATCGGCCTCCCGGCCGGCGAACTGCTGTACTCGCTGGTTGCCACCGAGCACATGGTCGATGACCGCCTTGGCGTCCCACCCCGCGCACGGGGACGAAACGCCGAGCTGCTCGGGTCGGACGCCGGCCAGAACCACGGCGAAGACGCCTTGCGCACGCTGGTGGGCGGCGAGCTGGTCCACGGCATCTCCTCCTGTGTCGGCCCTTTGTCAGCCAGAGGCCGAGCTTATCGCCCCCGTGCGATGCGCTCGGGGAAGCGGGTACGTGGACGGGATCCACCGTTCCGACGCAGTAGCGTCGGTGGAGATCAGCGATGACGACCGCCCCCGGCACAGGATCTGCGGCACCCGGCGAATCCACCGGGATCATCCGCACCGTCGACCTCACGAAGGTGTACCGGGGGGCTGACTTCCGGGCGGTCGACGAGCTCAACCTCACGGTGGCTGCCGGCGAGATCTTCGGTCTTCTCGGCCCCAACGGGGCCGGGAAGACCACCACGGCGGGAATGCTCACCACCCGGGTCATCCCGACCTCGGGTAGGGCATTCGTCGCCGACATCGACGTGGTCGCCCATCCCGCCCTCGCGAAGCAGCTCATCGGAACCGTCTCGCAGACCAACACCCTCGACCGCCAGCTCGACGTCTGGGAGAACCTCTACTTCCACGGCCGGCTCTTCGGCATCGGTGCCGCCAGGTCGCGGAGGACGGCCGACGAGCTGCTCGAGCAGTTTCAGCTCACGAGATGGGCGAAGGCCTCGGTGTACGCCCTGTCGGGTGGCCTGGCCCAGCGCCTCATGGTGGCCCGGTCGATCTTCCATCGGCCGGCGGTCCTGTTCATGGACGAGCCGACCGCCGGCCTCGATCCCCAGAGCAGGCTGGCACTGTGGGACATCCTGCGCGGGCTCAACGCCGACGGCCAGACGATCCTCCTCACGACCCACTACATGGAGGAGGCGGACGAGCTCTGCCGCCGGGTGGCCATCATGGACCACGGCAAGATCCTCGCCCTCGATACGCCCGCCGGGCTGAAGCAGAGCGTGGGAGCGGACACCATCGTGACGATCAAGTCCGCCGGCGACCAGGACGTCCTGGCCGAGGTGCTCGAGCGTGAGGTCAAAGGCGTGACCCGCACCCGGCAGACCGAAGCCGGGCTCGAGCTGCACGTCAGGGGAGCGGAGCGCTTGCTGGCGCGGGTCGTCGCGGCAGCCGAGGGCAACGGGTTCGAGGTCGGGGATCTCTCCGTCGCCGAACCGAGCCTCGAGACCGTGTTCATCAACCTGACCGGAAAGGAGCTGCGCGAGTGACGGCCACCACCACACCCGGTCCCGCCGGTCGCGTCCACGTCACCACCAAGCCGACCCGGTCGGCCGTGGCGGCGAGCCGGATCGCCCTGCGCGCGCTGATGCTGCGCGACCTGGTGGTGCTGAGAAAGCACTTCGCCGAGTTCGCCGTCCGCACGCTGGTGCAGCCTTTCCTGTTGTGCTTCGTCTTCCTCTTCGTGTTCCCCAAGATCGGTCAGGCGGTCGGAGGCAGCCAGGGCGGACCTGCCTCGGAGTCGACCTTCGCAACCGTGCTGGTCGCAGGCGTCGTCGGGATCTCGATCATGTTCCAAGGCGTTCAGTCGGTGGCCCTGCAGATGGCCCAGGAGTTCGGCTTCACCCGCGAGATCGAGGACCGCGTGCAGGCCCCGTGCCCGATCTGGCTGGTGGCGGGGTCGAAGGTCCTTTCGGGCACCATTCAGGGAGTCATCTCGGCGATCATCGTCCTCCCGATCGCCTCGGTGGTGCATGCGGCGGGGGTGGAGGCTCAGATCGACCTGCACTGGTTGGTCGTCCTGACCGTCGTCCCCATCTCGTGCATCGCCATGGCTTCGCTCGGTCTCGTGCTCGGGACGAGCTTCGAACCGCGCAACATCGGATTGATGTTCGGCTTCGTCGTCCTCCCGATCACCTTCCTCGGCGGCACGTACTACGAATGGACGCGGCTGGCCCCGGTGGAGATCGGCGGGTGGCACTGGTTGCAGACTCTCGTACTCGTCAACCCGCTCATCTATGTGAACGAGGGCATGCGGGCCGCCTTCACCAACGCCCCGCACATGCACCTCTACATCATCTACCCGGTGCTCGTCGGGTTCTGCGCCGTCTTCCTGAGGATCGGGCTCGGAAACTTCCGGCGCAAGGTCCTGTCCTGACACTCCGCGGACAGCGGGGTGGTCCGGCGCACGGCCGTTCACACAGACGGTGCCAAGAGTTCATCCTTCCGTCGAGTCCTGATCACGGTGTTGTCAATCTCGTTTCTTATCGTCGCCGGCGACAGCCGTTTGTTTCGCCGAGATGACAACCCCCCGGAGGACACGAGAATGCCCGAACACCGCAAGGGACGGACGCGCCGAGCCGAGCGACGGACGAGAGCAAGCCGCCGATCGTCGAGCGCCCTCGCGTTGGCAGCGATCCTGCTCGGCGCCTCCGCAGGCCTGACGACGCTCGCAGCAGCGTCCGGTTCCCCGGCTGGTGCCAGCACCTCCAACGGGAAGGTCCCACTGGTCCTTTACGCGGCCGAAGGGTACGACGCGGCGATGGCGAAGGCCTTTCAGAAGGCCACGGGTATCCCGGTCAATCTCGACGACGACAGTACCGGGCCGCTCCTCACGAAGGTACAGGCGGAGAAGAACAACCCCAAGTGGAGCCTCCTGTGGGTGGACGGGGACTCCGCCTTCGCCAATCTCGACACCGAGCACATTCTCCTGAGGGGTTGGGAGCCGAAGGTCGCCTGGAACTCCCAGGGTGCGGCGGTCCTCCCGAAGGACCGGAGCTACGTCCCGACCGGGCTGACCATGGCCGGAACCCTCGTCTACAACTCCACCACGGTGAGCCAGCCGCCCACCTCGTGGAGCCAGCTCCTCCAGCCCCAGTGGGACCACCAGGTCGGGATGAACGATCCCTCCATCTCGGGGCCCACCTACCCGTTCGTCGCCGGGATGATGAGCGATGTCGGCGGCCCGAAGCAGGGCGAGGCGTACTTCACCAAGCTCCAGGCCAACGGGCTCGACGTCCATGAGACGAACGGCGACACTCTGCAAGCCCTCGAGATCGGTCAGATCAAGCTCGCCATCATCCAGAGCTCGGCAGGGATCGGCGCCTCACTGAAGGACCCGAACATCAAGGTGGCGTTCCTGAACCCGGTCACGCCGATCCCGAGCGTCATCGGCATCGACGCCAAGGCCTCGCCCGAGGTGAAGGCCGAGGCGAAGAGGTTCGTCGAGTTCGTCCTGTCCTCCAAGGGCCAGGAGGTGATGAAGACCGGCGACCCGCACGGTGACTCGCTCTTCTGGCCCGTGTTGCAGGGCGTCAGCCCGCTCCCGGCGTTGCCGGCACTCTCGAGCATTCCGGCCAAGCCGATCAACCCCTACCTCTGGGGGGCGAGAGAGAGCACCATCAACGCCTGGTTCACGAACAACATCGCCTGATCCTCATGAGCAGAGCAGGACGGGGACAAGCTCTCCTGGTCCCCGGGGGCGACACGGCGACCGCCGCGCCCCCGGGGACCGAGGGACCGACCGGGAACGGCCCGCCCTCACCTGCGGCATCTGTCCTGCCGGTCCCGCCCCTGGCGCCCGCTCGGCCTCGCCCGGCCCGGGTTGGAGCGGTCGCAGGCAGGGCACTGCACCGGCTCCCGGGCTCGATCGTGCTGTGGCTCATCCTCGGGGCGATCGTCGTGCTCCCGGTCGGCGCCTTCCTGGTTCAGGCGTTCTCCCCACGGCTCTTCTCCCAGGGGAGCGCCTGGTTCACCCTGGCGAACGTGAAAGCTGCCTTCACCGGCCGCACGCTGCACGGGCTCGTCGACTCCTTGTGGGTCAGCGCCGCCACCGCGACCCTGGCCCTCGCGCTCGGCACGGCACTGGCCTGGCTGGTCCAGCGCACGAACGTCCTGGGTCGCCGGATCTGGCCCCTGGCGATCTGGGCCCTGCTCCTGATGCCGACGTACCTGATGGCGAACGGCTGGGAGTACCTGCTCCAGCCCGAGGGGGTGCTTCAGCGGCTGGGCATTCCCACCTCGTTCGCGTACCACGCAGTGTTCGGCCCGTTCGGGGTCGTGCTCGTCCTCACCCTGGCCGGGCTCCCGTTCGCCTACCTGGTGATGGCCGCGGCGTTCGGTGGGCTCGGCCCCGAGTACGAGGATGCGGCACGGGTGCACGGCGCTGCCCGATGGACGACCGTCCGGGCGGTCCTGCCGATCCTGATGCCGGCGATGCTGTCCTCGGTGGCAATCGTGTTCGCCGAGTCGATGAGCGACTTCGGCGTGTCGTCGACCCTCGCGTACCAGTCGCACTTCCCGATGGCCACCTATGGGCTCTTCGCCGCGATCGACACGAATCCCGCCAACTTCGGCGTCGCCGCTGCGATCGGATGGCTGCTCCTGGCCGCGGCCGTCATCCCTCTGGCCATCCAATCGAGAGCGGTCCGTGGCCGCTCGTACGCCGTGCTCAGCGGTCGGACCCGTGCTCCTGTCCGCCGGTTGCTCCGGGCGCGCACCCGGGCCCTGGCCTCATTCGCTGCGGCCGGCCTGTTCGTCGTGGCGCTCGGCGTCCCGCTCTTCGGTGCCGTCGTCGCGTCGCTGCTTCCCGGCTTCGGGGTGGGAACCCTGTCCGTCAATTCGCTGACACTCTCGAGCTACCGGGCGGCGTTCGGCAATTCGCAGTTTCTCGGACCGATGCTCCTTTCGAACCGGTTGGCCGTGATCACTGCCTGCATCACCGTCGTCCTCGGGGTCGTGTTGGCCCGGCTCCTGGCGTCACGACATCGCGGGAGGATGGCGAGGGCCGGCGACCTCACCCTGCTCGGCTCCATCGCGCTTCCGGGCATCGTCCTGGCGGCGGGGTACATCTTCGCGTTCAACCTCCCGATCGCCGGGCGTCTCGGCATCAACCTGTACGAGACGGTGCCGCTCCTCGTCATGGGGTACGTCGCGACGGCACTCCCCAGCCAGTCACGGCTCATGGTCGGTCCGGTCTCGCAGGTGCAGGACTCCCTGCTGGAGGCGGCGCGGGTCCACGGCGTCGGCCGGCTGCGCGCCCTCTGGCGGACCCTGGTCCCGATCCTGTCACGGACGCTGCTCTGGGCCTGGCTCTTCACCTTCGCGAAGATCCTGCTCGAGCTCCCGGTGTCGCAGATCCTCTACCCGCCGGGCCAGGAGCCGATCTCGGTGGGCATTGAGAACCTCCTGGGCAACTACCACTACGACGTCGGCACGGCGATGACCGTGCTGGCCGTCGGCGAGATGTTCGCGGTCATCGGGGTCCTCCTCCTCCTCTTCCGCTTCCTCGCCCCCCGTGGCTGGCGGCACGTCGGGATGGTGCGCGGTGACTGAGCGCGGAGGGGACCGGCAAGCCGCCGGCGGCACCGCGCTGGCGTCGGCGGGAGCCCGCGGGTTCCTCCGGCGCACCTCGGGCCGGGACGGGACCGTCGGCTCCGCCCAGATGGTGGACATCCGCGACGCGTCGAGGTCGTTCGGGGCCAAGGCGGCGCTGTCCGGCGTCGACCTGCACGTCGAGCCGGGAACGTTCCTCGTGCTGCTCGGCCCGTCCGGGTCGGGGAAGACCACGCTGCTCCGCTGCCTGGCCGGCATCGAGCGCCTCGGGACCGGGACCATCGCCATCGGCGGCACGCCGGTCGCGGGGCCGGCTCTCCACCTGGCGCCGGAGAGCCGCCGGCTGGCCATGGTGTTTCAGGACTACGCGCTCTGGCCCCACATGACGGTGCTGCGCAACGTCATGTTCGCGCTGCGCCGGCTCGGGCCCTCCTCGGCCGAGGCACGGAAGCGGGCCACGTCGATGCTCGAACGCGTGGACCTCGTGCGCCTGAAGGATCGCTATCCGAACGAGCTCTCCGGTGGGGAGCAGCAGCGGGTGGCGTTGGCTCGCGCCCTGGTGGCGCGAATGGGCCTGGTCCTCTTCGACGAGCCGCTCTCGAACCTCGATGCCGATCTCCGCGAGCAGCTGCGCCTCGAGATCGCCACGTTGACGCGGGAGAGCGGCGCGACATCCATCTACATCACCCACGATCAGGCCGAGGCCTTCGCACTGGCCGACCGGGTCGGCGTGCTCCGAAACGGGAGGCTCGTGCAGCTGGGGACGCCCGAGGAGGTCTATCGACGGCCCGTCGATGCTTTCGTGGCCCGGTTCACCGGAGTGGCGGCGGAGCTGGCGGTGGGCGTGGAGGGCATGGCGGGGCCGGGGTCGGCGAACGGGCACCTTGGAACCGGCGGCCTCCCGACTGCGCGGGTCCGCCTTCCGGCCGGGACCGGCGGTGCGGTGGTCGCGGCCAGCGCCCCGGCGGGCCTTCCCGCCGAGGACCACGGCCGGCTCTTCATCCGCCCGTCCGGGGCCCACATCGTGGCCCCCACACCGGACGTGCACCTCCGGGCCGAGATCGTCGATGCCGCCTTCTGTGGACGCGGCTACGAGCACGCCATGCGGGTCCCGGGCGGGCCGGTCCTGACGAGGGTCTTCTCCGAGCACCGCTGGGGAAGGGGCAGCCTCGTCGGCGTGCTCCTCGACCCGTCGGCGTGCTTCCTCCTTCCGGCCGGTGACGTGGACGATCCCGGGACGGGAGCGACCGGGGGTGACGGAACGGCGACGAGAGAGGAAGGCGGGTGAGGAGCAGCGACGTCGTGCTGGTGGCGGCCGTGTTCCTTGCCAGCGCGGTGGAGATGGTGGAGGCCCTGACCATCGTGATCGCGGTGGGTGTCACCCGTGGCTGGCGGCCGGCCCTGAAGGGCGTGGCCGTGGCGATCGCGGCCTTGGCCGCCCTGGTGGCGGCCCTGGGTCCCGCCCTGGTGCACCTCGTCCCCCTGTCCGCGCTCCGGGTCGTCGTGGGAGGGGTCCTGCTCGTGTTCGGCCTGCAGTGGCTCCGGAAGGCGGCCCTCCGCTCCGCCGGCCTGAAGGCCAAGCACGACGAGGACGCCATCTTCCGGGAACAGGTGGAGGAGCTCGCCGTCGAGGCTGCGCCAGGCCGCGGGGACGCGGTGGCGTTCACGGTCGCCTTCAAGGGCGTCTTCCTCGAAGGGCTCGAGGTGGTGATCGTCGTCCTCACCCTCGGGATCACCGGGCACCGGATCGGACTTGCGGCGGCAGCGGCGTCGGCGGCGATCGTCATCGTCGGTGTGATCGGTGTCGTCGTCGCCCGGCAGCTGGCGGGGGTGCCCGAGAACGCCATGAAGACCGGGGTGGGCCTGATGCTGATCGGGTTCGGGACCTTCTGGAGCGGCGAGGGGGTCGGCATCCACTGGTCCGGCTCGGACCTTGCGATCCCCGTCCTGGTGGCGCTGTACGGCGCCTGCCTCTGGGCGATCGTCGCCCTGCTGCGCCGGACGGCCGTGCCCGAGCGGGGGGAGGTCGCCGATGCCCCCTCGTCCTGACGGCTCCGTACCCCCGCCGCTCCCGCTCCGCCTGCTCGCCGCGTTCGGGCGGTTCTGGTGGGAATTCCTCGTCGGGGACACGCCCGAGCTCTTCCTCGGGACCGTCGCAACCCTCGGGCTCGTCGCGTTGCTCGCCCACGAGCGGGTGGCCGGACCCGTGGTCACGGGCGTCCTGCCCGTTCTCGTCGTGGCGATGCTCCTCCTGAGCGCGCACCGCGCGCGCAGCCGCCCGTGACGCCGCGCGCGCAGCCGCCCGTGACGCCGCGCGCGCAGCCGCCCGTGACGAGCCATGCGCCGAGCAGCTCGTCGTGGGGGTCACCGACCCGCAGCGCCTCGAGCAGCTTGGCCCTGCCGCGGTCATCGAGGCGTTCTTCGCCTTTGAGCAGGGAGGCGGTAACGTCGACGATCTGTGCGCTCGTTGGGAGGCGACCCTTGTCGAAGGCCGGCGTCAGCGGGCGAACGAGATCGACGCCTTGATCGCCCGCTCCAGGTGAGACACGTTCCCGCGCTATTCCTTGCGATCGGAGGTAATCCCTCCAACCTCGCAGGAATCAACCCGGCAACGAAACCTCATACTCACACCGTCCCACATCGGTATGGGTCGTCGCGATCCCATTGACTGTCACCGTCCCGCTTTGGGTCCCGGTTCCCAGAGTCCGTGTCACCACGGCACCTGGCGGAAGCGGGATCGACCATCCTGGGTCAGCGGGACATTCGGAGACATTCGCGACCGGAGTCGCCGGGACATTCAGGGGATGACCCAGATATGGCGTGCCGGTCCCCGCCGGAATTGAACTACCCGAATCCGCTACGGCGAGCGCGCCCGCTGCACCGATCGATAACGCCAGAGCCGAACCAGCAAGCAACATTCCACGACCGTGCTTCATGGCACACCCCGCTCATCTTTCCTTCCAAAAGTGTAGCTCTTTCTGCCCAGGTTTGTCTAGGAGAGAGTGAAGGACTCACTCAAGCGGACCAAGATTCGCGTAAACGCAAACGTAGTTCACATGTTGGCCAGGAAGATTCTCTTGACACGCCTCGTACTCCCAGAAGAACGGTGACCCACTTACCGTACTCTGTGCCCACTGATTGAATTGACTCGTGTAAACGGTGACCCCCTCCTGCAGCCCCGTATTCACAATAAAGACATTGGACGACGGTCCAATATTGTCCGTATTGCAATAACCAGAAGTATTTTCGACTTCAGCAAAAGCAACGTAAAACGTCCCACCGATACTGTTGAAGTAGCAGGTATAACCGAGATTATAAAATTGTCCCGGAATTACGGTGTTGAACGGCGCATAAAAATCGCCCAGATACACGTAAGGAGTTGAACCGGGACGCTCCTATGGATCAAGTCGGGTCGGCAAGTGCCGAGAAGTCCGCGCGCGGAGCGTGAAAGATCTCCCGAGCCAAGTATCGCTTCAGACATCGGATGATTGGGCCCCGCCGCTGCCCGGACCCCCGTCCGCCGAGTCCTCGCCATCGGCGCCCGCGTCCGGGACCGAGTCGTCGATGAACCGGTAGCCCGCACCCCGCACGGTGAACAGCATCGGGGTCAGGCCGGGTTTGTTGAGCTTGCGCCGCAGGTAGCCCACGTACACGTCCACGACGTTGCTCCCGGTGTCGAAGGAGTAGTCCCACACCCTGCTCAGGATCTGGGTGCGGGAGAGCAGCTGGTTCGGGTTGCGCATGAAGAGCTCCAGCAGGGCCCACTCCCTGGGGGCGAGATCGATCCGCTGTCCCGCCCGCCACGCCACCTTGCTCAGCAGGTCGAGGCGGAGGTCGCGGACCACGATCTCGGAGGCGCTGGGTTGCCCGGACGTGCGCGAGGCCGCCCTGATCCGTGCGACCAGCTCCTCGAACGCGAACGGCTTGGTCACGTAGTCGTTGGCGCCGGCGTTGAGCACCTTCACTTTCTCGGCCACCTCGGCCCGGGCCGTCAGGACGATGACCGGCATGGAGTGGCCGTCCTGGCGGATCTTGCGGAGGACGTCCTCGCCGTCGCCGGAGGGGAGCCCGAGATCGAGGAGCACCAATTCCGGAGCGAGGTCACCGTGGCCCAGTGAGGCGATCGCCTCCTCGGCGGTCCCCGCGACGACCGGCGAGTACCCTTCGGCCCGAAGTCCCTTCTGCAGGAACGACGAGATGCCCTTGTCGTCCTCCACGATGAGGATCCGCATCACACCCCGATCGGCGCGCGGGACTCGCCGAGGGAGAGCCGCTCCGACGGCAGCCCGATGGCGGCCCGGCATCCACCGAGGTCGGACCGTGAGAGCTCGAAGTGCCCGCCGTGCGCCTCGGCGACCGCGCTCACGATGGCGAGACCGAGCCCGCTGCCCTCACGGTCGGCGGCGCCCATGCGGCCGAAGCGCGCCAGCACGCTGGGGAGCTGGTGCTCGGGGATACCCGGCCCGGAGTCCTCCACCGAGATGACGAGCGGCCCGTCGCCGGGTTCCTTCACCGCCCGTATCTCGATCGCGTCGTTCTCCGCCGTGGCCCCGACGGCGTTGTCGATCAGGTTGAGCAGCGCGCCGCGAAGCTTGTTGACGTCCACGTTCACGACCAGGTCCGGCACCGGCGCCAACGACCATCGCCGGACGGCGAGCACCTGTGCCGAGTCGAAGAGGTCGGAGAGGAAGGTGCGGAGGTCGAGGTGCTCCAGCTCCAAGAAGTCGGGCTCGAGTGCCCGACCGAGCATGAGGAGGCGCTCCACCAGGGCCCGCATGTGGTCGAGCTCGTCCACGACGACGGCGACCGTCTCGCGCACGTCGCCGATGTCGGTGGTCGGTTGGCGGGCCAGGACCTCGAGGTGCCCCCGAGCGACGGTCAGCGGGGTGCGCAACTGGTGCGACACGTCGGACAGCAACCGCCGCTGGACGATCATCGCCGCCTGCAGCCGATCGAGCATCGAGTCGAAGGTCGAAGCCAGTTGCCCCACCTCGTCGTCGGTTCCCTGATCGCCGAGGCGGGCGTCGAGCTCGCCGCTCTCGATGGAGGACGCGGTCGTGGTGATCCTGCCGACCTCTCGCAGGAGGCGCCGCAGGAGGAGATAGGCGCCGGCGACGGCACCGACGAGCGCGACCAGAGCCTCGGCGATCAGCAGGGTCACGACGCGGTTCTGGTCCGAGCCGAGCCGGGTCAGATCGGAGGCGACGATCATCGTGCCGAGCGTGGAGGTCCCGTCTCGGACGGGGGAGACGAGGTACAGCGTGTCCACGCCGTTCAGCGTGGCCCGCCCGCTGCGGCCGGCGGCCGGCGGCCGGGCGAGCAGTGCGCGGATGGCGGGATCGCGCAGGAGCGGGCCGGATCCGGCGCTCCCGAGGCGCGGCCCGCGGGTCAGGCCGAGCATGATCGTCTCGCCCTGCGGGAGCACCCGGCTCTGGAGGTACGCGACGGTCAGCGCGTCGAGGTTCGCACGACCACCGCCGATCGCAGCCCGCTCGTAGCTGGCGACCTCGGACACCAGGTTCCTCGTCGTGGCGGCCAGGGACTGGTTGGTGAACACCCGCTCGGTCTCGAAGGCGGTGATCGAAAGGATCGCCGCCAGCAGCAGGGCGAGGAACGCCGCCAGGCGGGTCGCCGATCCGATCCGTCTCCGCCCGCGGTGGCGGGCCGGGTGCAGCGTCACCGATCGGTCGGCTCGGTCGACGCCGTGGTCGTCGTCGTGGTCGACGCCGCCGTCGCGTCGCCTTCGGGTGCCTGGGACCCCCCGCCCCCGGATGGCGGCGGAGGGCTCTGGCCCGAGGGCGCCGGGGCGACTGCGGCCGAGCCGTCCTCGCCGTCGGGGGGCGTCGCCGCCGGCGAGTCCGAGGTGCCGGTCGGTGCGGCGGGGGCGACGGTGCCGTCCGAGGGGGTGCCGGTCTGGGTCACCACCGGCCGGGACGGCTCGACGACGCCCTCCGGCCCGACCGGGGTCGTCCGGGGGGGGACGGCCGTCGTCCGCGTGGTCGCTCCCTGGGCCGATACCTGCACCTCGCGGGGCAATTCGACGGTGGGCGTGGTCAACGATCCCTGGGCCGCGCTCACGATCGCAAGTATGCCCACGACGGCCCCCGCGCCCGAGAGACCCCACCAGGGCAGTCTCATCGGGTCCCGCCGGGGTCCGGGACCTCCTCCACGACGATGGCGCGGTTCGGGCAGGCAGCTGCCGCCCGGGCCGCCCGCTTCAGGCTCCGCCGGTCCCCGAGCCGGGGGTCGACGACCCGGCCGTACCCCCAATGGTCGAGCGCGATGCCTTCGGAGAAGAGCAGGTTGCAGATCGCGTGGCCCCGGCAGAGGGTCGGGTCGATGCGGACCACGCCGCTCATCGCCACTCCGAGCCCGGGTCCACCAGCGGAACCGAGAAGACGGGAGGATGGCTCGATCCCCGGCACGCCTTGCCGGCCAGGTGCCGGGCGACGTCGTCCTCGAAGATGTCGAGCGCCGAGCGCACCAGGCGTGCCGCGCCGTCGGGGTGGCTGCAGGCCCCGCCGCCGGAGACGAGCTGCGTGACCGACTCGAGCCGGCGGATCCCACGTCGCCGCAGGTCGCCACGGGCGAGCGCCTCGCACGCGTCGGCCATCGCCGGGAGCCCGGCGACGCAGGGACCGCACTGGCCCGCCGACTCGTCCGCCAGGTACCGGACCAGGCGGGCGGTCTCGGTCAGGCCGCAGGCGCCGTGGGGGAGGACCCCGATCAGGCCGCAGCCGGGCTGGGCCCCGACGCACCGGAGAGCCTCGGGATCGAACGGCGTCTGCCAGGCCGTCTCTCCGTCGAGCCAGGTTCCGCCATAGCCCCCGACGAGCACGGCCGACGGTACCGCGAAATGGCCCGCCTCCGACAGGATCTCCCCGATCGTCCCCCGGCCGACCAGCTCGAGGACCCGGCCCGGCACGGGGACCGAGCCGGTCAGGGTGAGCAGGCGGGATCCGGGTGCGGCGGGCGTCCCTCCCGAGCGCCAGAAACCCGGACCGGAACGGAGGAGGAAGCCGAGGTGGGCCATGGTCTCCGCGTTGCTCACGACCGTCGGGCGTCCCGACGGGCCCCGCGTGGCCATCGGGATCCGGGAGAACCGGGGCCGGGCGTCACCACCCGCGAGCAGCGACGCGATGGCGCTCGACTCGCCCGCCACGTAGCGGTCGGGACCGAGCGAGATCCTCCACAGCGGATCGACGGCGCCGCCCGCCCGCCGCTCGCCCATGGCGCGCACCAGTCCGTCGTGGGCGTCGGTCGAACCGCGGTGCACGTGGACCGTCACCTCGTCCGCCCCCACGATCGCGGCGGCCGCGGCGGCACCGTCGAGCACGAGGTGGGGGCGGTTCCGGCACAGGGTTCGGTCCTTGCGGCTGGCCGGCTCGCTCTCGCTCGCGTTGACCACGACCAGGGGAACGCCGGGCGCGGCGATGGCGGCCTCGAGCTTCCGGGCGAGGGGGAACCCGCCGCCGCCGCGCCCCAGCAGGCCGCTTTCGCGCGTCAGGGCCCGGAGGTCGTCCGTCATCGCCGGCGGGGGGAGCGGCCCCATCCTGGCCAGGTGGTGCGCGTAGGGCTCTGCCCCGGCGGAGGGGTCGGGTCCGGACAGCAACCGGGTGCCCGGGTCGCCGACGCCCCCGACGGCGAAGTCCGGGACCGGGCGGGCGGGAGTGACGTTCGGGGGGGCGGCACCGATCATTCGGGGTCGAGCTCCACGCTCGACGAGGGGTTGCGGGCGGTGCGCCGGGTGAGCTGAGCGCCCACCACGAGCGCACCCGTGGCGACGTACAGCCAGCGGAGGGTATGGCTGTCGCTTCCGGCGAGGACGCCGTGCATCACGGTGAGCCCGAAGACCACCGACGACACCGCGTGGACCGGGAACCACACCCGCCGCCCGAGGGAGCCCGCCAGTGCGGCGGTGGCGCCCACGAGGAGGAACGCGTAAAGGCCGAGCGTGCCCAGGGCCACGGCCGTCGGTCGATAGGCGGCGTGCCAGGGCACGAGGGCGCCCGTCCAGCCGACCCCCGCGTAGCGGTCGAGGGCGATCGCGGTCAGGTGCCCGGCGAGGAGCGTGATCGTGCAGGCGGCCAGGCTCGCATGGGCCCGCAGGAGCGACTCGGGGTGGGGGGTCCGGAACCGGGTCCGCCACGGGTGTCGCAACCACAGACCGACGAGGACGAGGGCGGTGAGGGCCAGGTAGGCGGCGACGCCGAGGCTCCGTCCGAGGATCCACGGCAGCATCCTGTCGTGCAGGAGCGAGCCGGCCCGGCCACCGAGCACGTTGCCGAGCAGCACCGAGGCACCGATCACCGCGGACGGCACGAGGAGGCCCCGCAGCGCCCATCGAGGGGTTCGGGGCCCGGGTGCGCCGTCGGCGCCCGCCGCGAGGGGACCGGGGTCGCGAGCGGGCGCCGGTCCGGCGGCCGGCCACCGGGTCGGGCCCGCGGCGGCCGGTTTCTCGACCACCCCCGCGGGGCTTCGCTCGCTCACGCCGACCGCCACAGGACGTAGGGGGCGATGCGGGGGCTCTCGGACATGGTCCCGTCCACGGTCACCCACGACGCGGCCACGTTCCGCCGGCGCGCCTCGGTCCCCACCATTGCCCCGCCGGCGAGGAAGAGCGACTTGCTCAGGACCTCTGCTTCGGCGGGATCGGGGTCGACGACGGTCACCGAGAGCAGTCCGTGGCCTCCGGGCCTGCCGGTACGGGGATCGATGAGGTGGTGGACCGCCCGCCCGCCCGCGGTCCAGCGACGGAGGCGGACCGAGGACGTGGCGCAGGCGAGATCGGCGAGCTCCAGCACGGCCAGGGGCCCGTCGCCACCCCGCGGGTCCTCCACGCCCACCCGCCACGCCCGCCCGGTCGTTCCCGGGCCGCGGCACAGGCAGTCCCCGCCCGCGTCGATGAGGTAGGACCCGAGCACACCGTCGAGCTCTTCGGCGGCCCAGCGGACCGCCAGCCCCTTCCCGATGCCCCCGAGATCGATCGGCGCCCCCCCGGGATGGACCTGGGGCCGCGGGCCCCCCCGGAACCGCGGCCGCCACTTCCCGGGCGGGCGGCGACCGGATCGCAGCCCGCCCGGGCCCCGGGTGCGGACCGGTCCCTCCTCGAACGGAAGGCTCCGGTCGTAGCCCAGGTCCTCCAGATCTTGCAGGATCCGGGGGTCGAAGCGCCCCTTCGTGCGCTCGTAGGCACGATGGGCCTCCCTCAGCGCCCGGTAGAGGGGCGCGGGCACGACGTGCCACCGATCGGGTCGCGTGTTCATGTGCACGAGCGGGCTGTCGGGCCTGAAGCGGCTGCACGTGGCGTCGACCGTCGTGAAGACGGCGAGCGCGGCGTCCACCGCGTGCCGTGCCGCACCGAGGCCTGTGCCCGGCCGCCCGTGGACGACGATGTCCGACGCCATGGCGCGGACGGTGCCGACGACCTCGTCGACGAAGGGTTCGGCGGCGTGCTCAGGGCCTGGCAGGGGAGGCCCCTGTCGTCGCGGAGACCACCGGAGCCGGGGCCGCCGCCGGGGCGGGTGCCGGTGCCGGGGCCGGGGCGGGTGGGGCCGGGGCGGGTGCCGCCGCCGGTGCCGCCGCCGGTGCCGCCGCCTGCGGGGAGGCGGGCGGTGCCGGCGCCGGCGTAGGTGCCGCGTTCATGGCGGCCAGCTGCTGGGTGCTCGCCGCGATGGCCTGATGGAGCTGGGCGATGGCGGCTTCGTCCGCCGCGATCTCCTTGGCCTGCCGGGCGATCGGCGCCGGGGCGGTGGTGACCGACGCGGTGGGAGACGAACCGACGGCCCAGCTCACGGAGAGGCCCGTGACGCCGACGGTGGCCGCCGCCACCACCACCGACGAGAGGGCGCCCTTCCGGCGCCTCGTGGGCCCCGAGCGTGGACGAGCTTCGGGCCCCGTCACGAGCCGCCCCCGTCGCCGCCGCCGTGGTCGGTTCCGCCGTCCCCGGACGTCCCCCCGGAGCGGTCGTCCCAACCGGCCGAGGCGGTCTGCTCGGGGGCGGGGGCGGCGGGCGGGCTCGTCACGGTCGCGGTGCTCGGCGGGGGCACCGTCGACGGGGGCACCGTCGACGGGGGTACGGTCTCCTCGGTCACCGTGCTCGGAGCGGTTCCGGACGGGGCGGAGTGATGTGCCTGCAGCGCGGCGGCGAGGCCCTCCTCCTGCTTGGTGAGGTCGACCACCTGCTGGTGCAGCTGCCGGGCCTCGGACGTGCCGGCGCTCGGGGACGGCACGGGGCCCGGCGAGGAAGCCCCCGCCCCGGTGACCGCGCCTGCGGCCACGCCACCGGCCGCGGTCATCGCCACGATCCACCGCTTCACCACTGTCGCCCTCGATGTCACCCGAACGCCTCCTTGGACGGCTCGACCTGTGCACGCTGCTCGGGGAAGCCTGACGGCGGTTCCTAAGTCGGTGATGAGCCGGTTGTGAGAGTTCTCTCATCGAGCGGCCGGTCGATCAGTCACCGCAGGTCATGGCGCCGGGAGGCCCCGGCGGCGCCCCGAGCCCCGACCCCCACCCCGCCCGCCGGTCGCCGCCCCGGCAATCCCCCGACCGGGTGTGGCCCGTAGTACCGGGAACAGCCTGTCGATCCGGAGGAGTCGCCATGACCCGAGCCCACGCCACCGTTCCGCACCGTCACCGCCGGCGGCTCGCCCTCGCCCTCGTCCTCGGGGCATCGCCGACCGCGTCGGTGCTGGCCGTGGCGGAGGGGGCATCTGCTGCACCGGCGGGCCACCGGGTGAGCGCGGTCCTCTCCGACTTCCACATCGCGCTCTCCGAAAGGACGCTGTCCCCGGGGGACTACACCTTCGTGGCGACCAACAAGGGCCAGGTCCTGCACAGGCTGCAGATCACCGGACCCGGGGTCGCCGGTCCGGCGACCCCGCTCCTCGACCCGGGGCAGTCGGCGACGCTGCACGTCCACCTGCGCAAGGGCAGGTACGCGGTCTTCTGCCCGGTGGCGAACCACCGGGAGCTCGGCATGAACGTGTCGATCGTCGTGACGCAGGGCAGGGCGAGGGCGAGCGCCGCCGGCAGGAGCGCCGGAGCCGGCGCCCGCGTGGGCACCGGTGTCCACCCGGGGACCGGCACCGGGTCGGGGACCGGCACCGGGTCGGGAGGCAGCACGGGTGGCGGTCTCGGCTACTGATGACGCCGCCACGGCCCACCGCTCCGTCGAATGCCGGCGCGTTGCCCCTCCCCGCCAGCGTGGCCAGAATGGGCCGGTGGCGACGGTGAGGTCGCTCGCCGGCTCGGCGGGCCCTTCGGACGAGGCCTTGATCGCCGGGATGGCGGTCGGGGACGAGCGGGCGGCCGTCACGTTCGTGCGCCGGTACCAGAAGCGGGTGTTCGGGCTCGCGGTCGGGATGCTGGGCGACCCGGGAGTCGCCGAGGACGTCGCACAGGAGGCGCTGCTCCGCGCCTGGCGCCACGCCCCCGTCTTCGACGTGCGGCGGGGATCGGTCGCCACCTGGGTGCTCACGATCACGAGGAACCTGGCCATCGACGCCATCCGTCAGCACCGCGCCGTGGCCACCGATCCCGACGATCCGGCGTTCCTCGCCCCGGCGGGAAGCGGCCAGTCGGCCGAGGACCTGGCGGCGGGGGGCGATCTCGACCCGGAGCTGCGGGCTGCGCTCAACGACCTGCCGATCGGCCAGCGTCGCGCCGTCGTCCTCGCCGCGCTGTACGGGCGGACCGCCGACGAGATCAGCTCGCACGAGTCCATTCCTCTGGGAACGGCGAAGACCCGGATCCGTGTGGCGCTCCAGAAGTTGCGCGCCTCCCTGAGCGAGACCGGGGGGCGGGCATGACCGGCGAGCACCCGGGAGGCCCCCACGAGCGGTTCGAATCCGAGCTCGCCGAGCTGGCCGTCGGCGTGCTGGGAGGGCGGGAACGGGCGGTGCTGCTCGACCACGTCGGGTCGTGTGCGACCTGCACGGCAGAGCTCGAGGAGCTGACGGCGGCGGCCGACAGCCTGGTGCGCCTCGCTCCTGCCGTCGACCCGCCCGTCGGGTTCGAGAGCCGCGTCTTCGAACGGCTCACGGCGAGCACCGGGCGCGCGGCGCGCGCGGCGAGCACCGGGCGCGCGGCGCGCACCGGGCGTGCGGCGAGCACCGAGAGCGCGGTGGCCACCGCGGCGACCGGCACCCGCCGCGGTACGCGACGACGATGGCTCACCACCGTGGTCGCTGCAGGCTTGGTCGCCGGTGCCTTCGGGGTCGGCTGGGTCCTGCATCCCTCCAACGGCCCACCGGCCCGCAGTGCCGCCGGGTCCGAAGGCTCCGCCGACGCCGCCGACGCGCCCCTCCTGGCCGGCACGAGGTCGCTCGGGCTCGTCTCGGTGTATCCGGGGTCGCCCGGCTGGCTGCTCATGACGGTGAGCTCCTCGGCGTGGACCGGGAGCGTCCGGTGCATCGTCACCACCGCCGACGGGGCGTCGTTCGTGGTCGGGTCCTTCGCCCTCGCCCCGGGGGGCGGGAGCTGGGGTGCCCCGCTCCCCGTGCCGGCCGGCCAGGTCCGGAGCGCCGAGGTGGTGGCGACCGACGGCCACGTCCTCGCCGGGGCCCGGCTCCGATAGGAGGGGACGTCGCCGGGGGCTCCGCCCGCCCCCGCCCCCTGCCGACGGGGCGGACCTGTTCCGCGACCTCCGGCGCCTATGATGAGGGGCCGTCGAGTGACCCAAAGGACCGTGGGACCGGCTCAGAGATGCACGACCATCGAGACCACCGGGTAATCGGGCCTGCTCAGGTTCGGCGCACCGTCAGGAAGTCCACGCTCCCGTACGCCGCCGGCCGATGGTCGATACGTTAGACAGCCCCCCACGCGATCCACCGAGGACCTCCCGGGTGACGGCGAGGAAGTTCCGACGCCGCCGGATCTTGGCGGTCGGCGCGGTGGCGCTGACCGGCCTCCTGGTGTGGCTGGCGATATCCCTCGGAGGAGCGCTCACGAACCCGGCCCTCGGGAGCTCGCTCGGCGCCCGCTTCGCCGAGTGGGCTCGCGGCCACGGGGGCTCGGGCGTCGTCAACTGGGTGGAGAAGGAATGGTACGCGCACCACCCGCCCCCGGTGGGCGGCAAGCCCCCTGCCGGGGCCATCCGCCGCGCCACGGCACCCCCGGTGACCGCGGCACACACCGTCGCCCATCTCGCGCCACCGCGGGCGGTCACACCGATCGCCAGCCCTCCGATCGACGGGGAGGGTCAGTGGTCGCCGGCCGGTCGCCTCGTGGGGGGCATCCCCGCCGTGTACGAGACCACGCTGCGCCCCGACGCCGTCCACACGAGCTATGTGGTGGGCATCGCCTGGATGGACACCAAGTTGCTCCGGGCCACGCTGTACTCGGGAAGCCAGATCCCCGGAGGTGGCCCGTACGCGAAGACGGCACCGATCCAACCCGGCGCGGCGACGAGCCTGGTGGCCGCGTTCAATGCCGGGTTCCTCATGCCCGCGGCCAACGGTGGCTACTACACCGACGGCAGGACCGTCCTGCCGCTGCGCTCGGGAGTGGCGTCCTTCGTCGTGTACGCGAACGGGTCGTCCACCGTCGGGCAATGGGGGAGGGACGTGACGATGGCGCCGAACGTCGTGTCGGTCCGCCAGAACCTCGACCTCCTCGTCGACAACGGGCAGCCCGTCGCCGGGCTGGAGTCCGCGGACACGACCAAATGGGGGGCGACCCTCGGCGGCAACATCTTCGTCTGGCGCTCGGGCCTGGGCGTCACCGCCGACGGCGCGCTCGTGTACGTGGGAGGTCCCGGTCTGAACATCACCGATCTCGCCGACATCCTGGTCCGCGCCGGGGCGGTCCGGGCCATGGAGCTCGACATCAACACGGACTGGGTGCATTTCGCCACGTACGAGCCGGCCGGCCCGGCCGGGGCGGCCGGGCCCCAGAACGGCAGCGACCTGCTTTCCGGCATGGTCGGAACGCCCGCGCGGTACTTCCAATCGTGGTGGGCGCGCGACTTCATCACCATGTCCTCGGCGACGGGCCGATGACGGGCGGTCGGGTCGAGCCCGTGGCGGTCGACCCGACGTTGCCCGCCGAGCCGACAGTCCCCGACGCCACGGGGAAGGCACCGCCGCCCTCGGGACCGCGGACGCGGCCCATGCAGTTCCTGAAGGTCCTCCGCCCCCGCCAGTGGACGAAGAACGTCCTGGTGTTCGTCGCTCCGGCCACCGCGCAGGTGTTGCGGCACGGGCCGGCCGCCCTGCGCGCCCTGGCCGTGTTCGCCATCTTCTGTGCGGCCGCGTCGGGAAACTATCTGCTCAACGACGCCCTCGACGCCGAGGCCGACCGGCAGCACCCCGAAAAGCGCGGGCGGCCCGTTGCCTCGGGGGCCATCTCGGTCCGGACCGCCATGGGAGCCGGCATCGGGCTCATGGCCGCGGCCCTTGCGTCCGCGTGGCTGCTGGCCGGGTGGGAGCTGGCGCTGGTGATCGGGGCCTACCTGTTGATCAGCATCGCCTACACGGTCCGCCTCAAGCGCGAGCCCGTCATCGAGCTCGCCGCGGTGGCGTCGGGGTTCGTCCTGAGGGGCATCGCCGGAGGGGTCGCCACCCACGTGCCGTTGTCCAACTGGTTTCTGGTCGTCACGTTGTTCGGAGCGCTGTTCGTCGTCACCGGCAAACGAGCCGCCGAGCACGTCCACCTGGGCGATGACCGGGCCGGTCACCGCGCGGTCCTCGGCCAGTACACGCCGTCGTTCCTGCAATCGACCCTGACCATGACCGCCACCGCCACCGCCACCGCCTACTGCCTGTGGGCGTTCGAGCGGACCGGACTGGTGGCGAGAGCCGGGCACCACCTGGTCTGGGTGCAGCTCACCGTGATCCCCGTCATCCTCGGGATCCTTTACGTCCTGCGGCTGGTCGACGCCGGCAAGGGGGGTGCCCCCGAGGAGCTCGTCCTTCACGACCATTTCCTTCAGGCCCTCGGCATCGCGTGGGTCGTCATGATGGGCATCGGTCTGTACGCGTGAAGGCCGACCGCTCCGAGGGCCACGTTCGGGGCGAGCGTCGACTGCTCACCGGATGGGGGAGGACGGCCCCGTCGGCCGCCTGGCTCACCACGCCGGACGACCCGGACGAGGTGGGCCGGCTGTTGGCCACCCCGCCCCGGGCAGCGGGAACGACCGTGCCACCTCCGGCACCGACGGCCCGGCGGGAGTGGCGCGGGGCCATCGCCCGCGGGCTGGGCCGGAGCTACGGGGACGCGGCGCAATGTGCCGGCGGCGTCGTGGTCGACACGGCCCGCCTCGGGGGGATCGGCCCGATCGACCCGGAGTCGGGGCTGGTGGAGGTCGGCGGGGGAGTGAGCCTCCACGAGCTGCTCGGTCGATCCCTTCCCATGGGCTGGTTCGTCCCAGTGTCGCCCGGCACGCGCCTGGTCACCGTGGGCGGCGCGATCGCGGCCGACATTCACGGGAAGAACCACCACCGTGACGGGAGCTTCGCCCGGCACGTCCCGAGCTTCACCCTGGTCACCCCGACCGGGACCCATGAGGTCGATCAGCTCGGGGACCCCAGCCTGTTCTGGGCCACCGCAGGAGGGATGGGCCTGACCGGCGTGGTGACCCGGGCGATCATCCGGCTGATCCCCGTCGAGACTTCGTCCATGCTGGTCGACACGGAGCGGTTCGACCGGCTGGGTGACGTCATGGGAGCCATGGAGGCCTCCGACGCGGCGTACCGGTACTCGGTCGCGTGGGTGGACTGCATGGGGAGCCGGCGTCACCTCGGGCGCTCGGTGCTCACCAGGGGCGACCACGCCCCCCGGTCCGCGCTCCCGCCCGGGCGGGCGGGAGCGGCTCTTCCCGTGCCCCGCGGTCCCCGCCTCCGGGTGCCGGTCCCTGCGCCGGGGGGTCTCTTGAACGCCCGGTCGGTCGGCGCCTTCAACGGATTGTGGTTCCGGCGGTCACCTCGCAGGGAGGCCGGCGCCCTGCGGCCGCTCTCCTCCTTCTTCCATCCTCTCGACGGGATAGCCGACTGGAACCTGCTGTACGGGCCGCGTGGGTTCGTGCAATACCAGTTCGTGGTCGGTCCCGAGCACGGTGAGTCCGTCGAACGGGCGGTGGCGATGATCGGCAGGTCCGGCGCCCCGTCGTTCCTGGCGGTCCTGAAGCGGTTCGGGCCGGGTGACCCCGGGCCCCTCTCGTTTCCCCTCGAGGGTTGGACCCTGGCCCTCGACTTCCCGATCGGCCCGCCGGTGCTTCCCTCCCTCCTCGACCGGCTCGATTCGCTCGTCGCCGGGGTGGGTGGACGGGTCTACCTGGCCAAGGACTCGAGACTGCGCCCCGAGCTCCTGCCGGTGATGTACCCGAGGCTGGGGGAGCTGCAGGTCGTCCGGCGCCGAGTCGACCCGTGCCGCGTGCTGCAGTCGGACCTGTCCCGGCGCCTCGGAATCGATGGAGCGACGACCGGTGAATGACGCGTTCGGACTACCCCAGACCCTCGTCGTGCTCGGGGGGACGTCGGAGATCGCCGAGGCGATCGTCGGGTCCCTGATCGCCGAGCGATGCCGGACCGTCGTGCTCGCGGGCAGGGACGCCGCCTCCCTCGCCGGCGCGGCCGATCGGGCTCGTGCAGCGGGTGCCGAGGTCGTCGAGACGGTGATCTTCGACGCCACCGACGTCGAGCACGCCGAAGGCACCGTCGAGCGCTGCTTCGCAGCGGCCGGGGGTTCGGTCGACATGGTCCTGGTGGCGGTCGGCCTGCTCGGAGACCAGGAGCGGGACGAGGCCGATGCCGGTCGGATCGCCCGGATGGTCACCGTCGATTTCACCTGGCCCGCGGCGGCCGTGGGGGCCGCCGCGGGCCGGTTGCGATCGCAGGGCCAGGGCAGGATCGTCGTGCTCTCCTCGGTGGCCGGCGTCAGGGTCCGGCGGGCCAATTTCCTTTACGGCGCGTCGAAGGCGGGCCTCGACGCGTTCACGAGGGGCCTTGCGGAGGCGACGCGGGGCTCGGGAGTGCGGGTGCAGGTCGTCCGGCCGGGTTTCGTGCGGACGAAGATGACGGTGGGACTGCGCCCGGCGCCGTTCGCCGCCTCTCCCGAGGACGTCGCGCAGGCGGTCCGGCGCGGGTGCGGGACGAACCGTCCCGTCATCTGGGTGCCGCCGATGCTCCGATGGGCCTTCCTCGCGCTTGGCCACCTGCCCCAGTCTCTGTGGCGGCGGCTCCCGGGATGAGACCCGGCTGACCAGGACAGACGTCGAGCTGCCCCACCCAGGGGCGACACGGCCGGTAGGGACTTTTGGCACTGTTACGGAGTGGTGACGGGCGCGAGCATCGTCACATGACACAGCGGCGTCTGCAGGATCTTCCGAGAGAGGCGTGCTTCACCCTCCTGAGCCAAGAGGTCGTGGGGCGGCTCGTGTACGTGGACGATCTGGGTCCCGTCGCGATTCCCGTCAACTACGCACTCGACGCGGAGACGGTCGTGTTCAGGATCGAGGCGGGGTCGAAGGCTCGAGCACTGCAGGGCCCGGTTGCGTTTGAGGTCGATCAGATCGATCATGCCGAGAAGGCGGGGTGGAGCGTCCTGCTCCGCGGAACCTGCCACGAGCTGGACATCGAGCTCGTCCCCGCGCTGCTCAAACGGATCACCGACCACTTTCCCAGGCCCTGGGCGGCGGGGCAGCACAACTGCTGGGTCTCCCTCGTGCCTGGTTCGGTGACCGGGCGGCAGCTGGCCGCCCCGTTCTTCGCACCCGTCTTTTGAGGGCGCCGTCCATTAGGGTCGAGCCGTCCCGAGGGGCGCGGCAGCGCAGGGAAGCAGGTTGGACCATGGGCGCGAGCGACAGGAGCACGACATGACCGAAGGAACCGGCAAGTTGGAGACGACGGACGAGGCGGACCGACCGCCCGTCGGGGCATCGGTGTGGGAGAGGGATCTGTGGGACCACCTGACGGGCCACGTCAGGGCGGAGCGTTCCCTGCTCGAGACCTATTCGGCCATCGCCCGGGAGACGCAGTCCAAGGCGTTCGGCTACCTCGTCAATCTCCTCCTCGAGGACGAGATCCGTCACCACCGGATGTTCACGGAGCTGGCAGGGTCGCTGAAGTCCGAGGCGGAATTGGGCGGGAAGGCCCCGAGCGTCCCCCACATGGACCTTGCTCAGGCCGACAGCGCCGCGGTGCTCGAGGCGACCGGACACCTCATCGAGCAAGAGGAGCAGGATGCCCGAGAACTGCACAAGCTCCAACGCGAGCTGCGTGACGTGAAGGACACTACGCTGTGGAGCCTTCTGGTCGACCTGATGGAACGGGACACCGAGAAGCACATCGCCCTCCTGAAATTCGTGAAGAAGCACACCGGACGCTGAAGCAGTCGACTCGGAGGTGGGGACATTGGTGCTACTGGTGAGCAGCGTGATGGGGGCTCTCGTCGACCTCAACGGCAAGGGCCGCTACGTGCACTGGGGCTTCATTCAGATCTCGGTCGCCAATCTGGTCGTGATCGCCCTGATGGCGATCGTCTTCATCGGTGCCATCATCGTTCCCTATCGCCGGCACGGTGATCGATGAGCGTCGACACGGGCAGCAGGAGCGACCCGTCTGCAGGTCTGCCCGAGGATGCCCGGCAGTGGACGGCGAAGCTGCGCAACTCGGCAACCGGGAAGCTCCCACCGGGACGCCTCCTGCCGGATCGCCAGCCCGCCTATGTGGCGTCGTGGATCTACGTCTTCGGGGTGCTGACGGTGTCGGCGCTCCTGCTGGTCATCGCCACCGGGTGCGTGCTGGCGTTGAAGGGCCCAGCCTGGTGGCACGTGTCGAGTGCCGGGCTCTTCGTGAACTCGCTCCACCTCTGGAGCGTGGAGGCGTTCTTCTTCTTCATGGTCATCCATCTGTGGGGCAAGTTCTTCATGGCGGCGTGGCGTGGCCGCCGGCGCCTCACCTGGGTGACCGGGGTGGTGGCTTTCCTCGTGTCGGTCGGGGCAGCCTTCACGGGGTACCTGTCCCAGCAGAATTTCGACTCCCAGTGGATCTCCACCCAGGCCAAGGACGGGATCAACGCGACCGGGGCCGGGGCGTTCTTCAACGTCCTGAACTTCGGGCAGATGCTGATGTGGCATATCGTGCTGCTCCCCATGGTGGTCGCGCTGCTGGCCGTGGTGCACGTGCTGCTGGTCCGGACCCGCGGCGTGGTCCCGCCCTTTGCCGCCCCCCCGGGCAGGCAGGACGGGATGGCGCGGACCGGAGGCTCCGAGCCCTCGGTTGAGGGGGACCGGGCGTGAGCGAACCCAGGGGGTCCCACGGCCGGGTCCGCCGCCGGCGCTTCAACCCCGATCGGGACGTGGCCGAGTGGCACGGGAGGTACGTCCCCTTCGACCTGGTGAAGGAGTTCGTGATCGCCCTGGTGGCGGTCGCGATCCTCGTCACCGTCCTGGCCGTGGTCTTCTCCTCTCCCGACGATCACCCGGTGACGGTACGCAGCTGGTCGAACGGCGATCCTGCCGGCTTCGCGCAGACCGCGATCACCGAGCTCGACGGGACGAGCGGCTCCGCCACGTACGGGCCGCCGTACAACACCAACGGGACCGCCCAGTCGATCGGCTTCTTCTCGCCCGCCAAGTGGCTCGGGGTGCACGTCCCGATCGACAGCGCGCAGGACTTCGTCATCGGGCCGCTCCAGACGCTCCCCGACAGAGCGGTCCTCGCCGCCGTCTCCCTCTACAACTCGTCGTCGGCAGCCCAGCAGGCGAAGTGGACGGCCGCCTACGAGAAGGCCGTGGCCAAGGCGACCTTCGGCAACGGGCGGCTGAGGATCCCCGCCGGCGACTACGGCCCGGTGCCGACCATGATGAACGCTCTCGTCTCGATGGCTCGAAGCGGCGCCCTGGACGGTGCGCTGCTCAGCTCGCGCCAGTTTTACGGGAGCGACTACACCAAACCGCTGCTCTTCATCGCCGACGGCACCTTCCTGTCGAACATCGCCCAGAGCCAGCACCTGGCGGGGGACCAATGGGGGATGATGAACGAGACCGGGAACTTCCCGGGGCAAGCCTGGCTGTGGCTCTACACGATGTGGTATCAGGTCCCGCCGATGAAGACCTCGTCCAATGCCGACCTCCAGGTCTGGGCGATCATGATGCTGCTCACCCTGGGCCTCGCTCTGGTGCCTTTCATCCCGGGTCTGCGCTCGATCCCCCGCTGGGTCGGCCTGTACAAGCTGATCTGGCGCCGGCACTACCGGCAACTGGCGGCCACCGACAGTAGCGCGACCGGCGCCGGGCCCTGAGCCGCGGTACGCCGGGGGGCGCATTCCCCGTCGGTAAGGTGTCCCCATGAACCCGTCCACCACCTGGGCCGAAGCCGCAGCCTCTCTCACCTCGGCGCTGCAGCTCAAGACCCCTCCCATCGCCATCAGCTTCCGCGGATCGGCCCCCGCCGGCGTCGCGGCGTTCGACACCCCCATGCCCGAGGCCACCCCCGACGGCCGGACGGGCAGGGTCCCCGCGGGGTGCGTCTTCTGGACCAAGGCCGTCGACCGGACCTTCACCACGGTCGCCGCGGACCACGGCAATTGCAGCGTCGGTAGCCTGACCCACGGGTTCGTGGCTCTCGACGAGGTGGCCGGCCGCTCCGATGTTGCTGCGCTGCTCGACTCGGGATGGGTGACCATCGACATGGTGCCGGGCATCCCCGTGGTGAGCGACCGCCCCGACATGGTGATGTACGGACCGCTGGCCGACACGCCGGTCGATCCGGACGTCGTCATGATCCGGCTGAACGCCAAGCAGTTGATGGTCCTGTCCGATGCCATGCCCGGGCTCCGTATAGACGGCAAGCCCCAATGTCACGTCGTGGCGGTGGCGAAGGAGCAGGGGGAGGTGGCCGTGAGCGTGGGCTGCATGTTGAGCCGGACCCGCACCAACATGTCGAGCGCCGAGATGACGTGCGCCATCCCCGCCGGCCGGCTGGCCGAGGTGGTCCATCTGATCGAGACGACGGCGGCCACCGATGCCATCGTGGCCTCCTATGCCGCCGAGGACGCCCGCCGGTTCATCGGCGAGTAGGGCGGCTACTTCTTCGCCGGTTCGAAGAACGGGTTCGTGCCCGCTGCGTGGTCGGTGACGTCCACCACGCGGACGATCTCGGGAATCGACTCGCGGATGGCCACCTCGATCCCCTGGCTCAGGGTCACCTGCGCCATCCCGCAACCCGCGCACCCGCCGCTCAGGCGGAGATAGGCGGCGTCCTCCTCAACCGCGACGAGGTCGGCGCGCCCGCCGTGGGCCGCGATGCTCGGGTTGATCTGCTGCTCGAGCACCTGCAGGATCCTCTGGGCGACGTCGCCGCTGAGGTCAGGGGGCGGTCCCGCCATCGCCGGGCTCGAGTGGGACGATTCCGGAGGCTGATTGGGGTTCTCAATGACCAACCCGCCTTCTCCGGCGTCGAGCACGGCCCCGCGGAGGTGGGAGACGCTCTCGGCGGGGACCACGACGGTCAGCCCACCCTGCTCGCTCGTCGAGTCCTCGACCCGGGCGTCGGCGGCCGCCTGAAAATAGATCTCGTAGGTGAACGCGCGCCCGCTCGATCCGCTGGTCTCGACCCAGAGGGCGAGTGATCCGGCTCCCGCCTCGGCGGCCCGCGCCTCGAGCACGATCGCCAATGCTTCGTCGGAGACTCGCAGGGCGGGCCCGTCGGTGGTGTCGCTGTCGCTCACGGCTCTCCCGTATCGGGTGGGGCGCCCTGGCATCGGGATGGGCGCGCTGCCATCCTATGCCAGTGCCCCGGATCCTCCTGCTGTTGCCCACCGCGACCTACCGGGCCTCGGACTTCCTCGCCGCGGCCGCCGCCCTTCAGGTGGACGTGGTGATCGGGTCCGAGCACCGTCAGGCGCTGGCCCGGGACATGGGCGACCGGGCCCTGGTCGTGCCCATGGCCGCGGTGGACGCCGCCGTGCAGGCCATCGCCGCGCTGCACGCCCGCTCGCCGATTGATGCCGTCGTCGCCGTCGACGACCAGGGGGTTGTGGTCGCCGCCGCGGCGGCCGAGCGTCTCGGGCTGCCCGGCAACCCGCCCGACGCGGTCGCGGCCACGCGGGACAAGGCCGCCATGCGGGAGCGGCTGGGCGCCGGGGCGGTCCCCCAGCCCGAGTTCCGGGTGGTGGCGCCCGACGCCGACGACGCCGCCGTCGTGGCGGCGGCGTCGGGGGTCGGCTTCCCGTGCGTCGTGAAGCCCGTCGGGCGGTCGGCCAGCCAAGGGGTGATCCGTGTGGACGATGCGACCGAGGCCGCCGCGGCGGCCGCCCGGATCCGGGCCATGCTGGGGGAGTGCGCCGAGCCGCTGCTGGTCGAGCGCTTCGTGCCGGGCGGCGAGGTTGCCGTTGAGGGGCTGCTGAGGGCGGGCCGGTTGCAGGTGCTCGCCGTGTTCGACAAGCCCGATCCCCTGAACGGTCCTTTCTTCGAGGAGACCGTGTACGTCACCCCGTCCGGCCGGCCGGCCGCCGTCCTCGCCCGGATCGCGCTCACGGCGGAGCAGGCCGCCCGGGCGATCGGACTGAGGGAGGGGCCGGTCCACGCCGAGCTGCGGATCGGCGCGGGCGGCAGCCTCACGGTGCTCGAGCTGGCGGCTCGCTCCATCGGTGGCCTGTGCGCCCGTGCCCTGCGGTTCGGCGCGGGCATCAGTCTCGAAGAGGTCATCCTCCGTCACGCCCTCGGCCTGGGCCTCGACGACCTGGCCCGGGAGCCCCAGGCGTCGGGCGTGATGATGCTCCCGATCCGGTCCGCCGGCGTGCTCGACGGGGTCTTTGGTCGGGAACGGGCCCTCTCGATCGAAGGGATCGCCGGCGTGGAGATCAGCATCGCGCCGGGCCGGGCGGTGGTCCCCCTCCCCGAGGGTGATCGCTACCTGGGCTTCATCTTCGCCCGCGGCCCGACGCCCGAGCTCGTCGTGGGCTCCCTCCGGCGTGCCGAGGCGTGTCTGCACGTGCGCGTGCGTTGACCGTGCCCCGGCTCGGCCCCCCCGGCACCCCGGTAGTCTCGGCGTCGTGCGGATCCTGCTGATCTCGACCTACGAGTTGGGTCACCAGCCGCTGCACGTGGCCGTGCCCGCCTCGGCGCTGCTCGCTGCGGGCCACGACGTCCGCTGTGTGGACGTCTCCGTCGACATGCTCGAGATGTCCTGCGTCGATTGGGCCGACCGGGTGGCGCTGTCCGTGCCGATGCACACCGCCATGCGCCTGGCCTTGCGGGTGGCCGAGAGGATCCGGTCCCGGTGTCCCGACCTCCCGATCTGCTTTTACGGGCTGTACGCGCAGGCGAGCAGGGCTCTCACCCTCCGGTCGGAGGGCGACGCGGTCATCGCCGGCGAGTACCTGTCGGGGCTGGTGTCGTGGGCCGGTGGGCGCGATCCCGGCCCCACGCCCCAGCTCGCCCGGTCCCGAGCACCGGTGCCGGCGCGCCATCTGTTGCCGCCCCTCGACCGGTACGCGCGGTTGGCCGTGGCGGACGAGGAGCGGCCGGCCGCGGCGGTGGAGGCGACCCGGGGCTGCTCGCACCGGTGCCGGCACTGCCCGGTTCCCGTCGTGTACGACGGCCGGGTGCGGGGCGTCGACGAGGCGGCGTTGGTGGCCGACGTCGACCAGCTGGTCGAGGCCGGCGTCCGGCACCTCACCTTCGCCGACCCCGACTTCCTCAACACCCCGTCGCACTCCCGCCGGGTCGTCTCGGCCGTCCACGCCCGGCATCCGGACCTGACGTTCGACTGCACGACCAAGGTGGAGCACGTCCTTCGCCACGCCGGGATGTGGCCCGAGCTGGCCGAGTCGGGATGCGTGTTCGTCGTCTCCGCGTTCGAGTCGGTGAGCGAGGCGGTCCTCGGGAACCTGGCCAAGGGCCATACCGTTGCCGAGGCCTCGGCTGCGGTCGCGCTCCTCCGCGAGCATGGCATCGAGGTCCGGCCCTCGTGGCTGCCGTTCACCCCATGGACCACGGTGGAGGACCTGGTGGCGCTGCTCGACTTCGTGGTGGCGCACGACCTGGTCCCCAACGTGGACCCGGTGCAGTACACGGTGCGGCTCCTGCTCCCCGAGGGCTCCCTCCTGCTCGGCTCCGAGGCCATGGCCTCCCATCTCGGCCCTTACGACCCGGACCGGCTGGGGTGGACGTGGTCCCATCCCGACCCCGGGCTCGACCTGCTGCAGCAGGAGCTGGCCACCCTGGTGGAGCAGCGGGTGGACCAGGAGGCCCCCCGCACCTTTGACGAGATCGATGCTCTGGTCCGGGCCAAGGTGTCGCCCTTCCGGCCGGCGCCGCCTCGCGGGTCTGCCTCGCGGGGGCCGGCAGGTGAACGGGCCCACCTGACCGAGCCGTGGTTCTGCTGCAGCGAGCCCACCGGATCGCAGCTGGCGCCGCTCGGGTAGCGATCTCCCCGGCCTCCACCCCGGTGTCACGAAGTCGGCGGCCCGGGTCCCGCCCGAACGGCCGTCAACCGAGGTCGACGGTCCGGGTGAGGTCGACCGACTCGAGCAGCCGACGGTCGTGCGAGACCAGGAGCAGCGTGCCGCCGAACCCGGCGAGAGCGGACTCGAGCTGCTCGATCGCCGGCAGGTCGAGATGGTTGGTCGGCTCGTCCAAGACGAGGAAGTTCACTCCGAGCGCCTGAAAGGTGGCGAGCTCGGCCCGGGTCCGCTCGCCCGGCGAGAGCGACGAGCCGGGCCGGTTGACCTCGTCCGCTCCCAGACCGAACTTGGCCAGGAGGGAGCGGACCTCGGACCTGGTGAGATCGCACCGGGCCATCACCGACTCGGCGGCGGAGGCTTCCGTCGCCAGGGCGGAGCGGTCCTGGCCGAGCTCACCGACCACCACGCTCGGCCCGATCCACTGGTCGCCGGCCGCCAGGGGCAGACGACCCAGCAGCGCCGCCACCAGGGAGGACTTGCCCGAGCCGTTGGGGCCGGTGAGGGCCACCCTGTCGCCCCAGCCGATCTCGACGTCGATCGGGCCCAACCGGAAGCTTCCCCGCTCGATCGTGGCCTGCCCGAGCCTGACCACCACGGCACCGGCCCGTGGGGCCTGCTCGATGGTGAAGCGCAGCTCCCAGGGATCCCAGGGCTTGTCGACGGCGGGCAACGACTGAAGGGCGCGCTCGGTCCGCCGGGCCCTCGATGCCAATTGCTCGGTCCTGTTGACGCGGAAGTCGCGTTGCGCCTTGTCGCCGTCGCGGGCGGCCTTCTTCGCCCGGTTGACGCCGCTGGTCGCCCAGTCCCGCTCCCGGCGGGCTCGGGAGGCGAGCTCGTCGTGCCGGGTCTCGTACGTCGCGTACGCCTCCTCGGCGTGCCGACGGGTGGTCGTGCGCTCGGCCAGGAACGCGGACCAGCCTCCGCCGAAGAGGCGGCCGGCGTGGGTGTGGCCGTCGATCTCGAGCACCGAGGTGACGGTCCGGTTCAGGAAGTCCCGGTCATGAGAGACGATCACCATCCCCCCCTCGCGGCGGGCGACGAACCCCTCGAGCCGGGCGAGCCCGTCGAAATCGAGGTCGTTGGTCGGCTCGTCGAGCAGGGTGATGTCGAACCGCGACAGCATGATGGCGGCCAAGGCGGCCATCGAGGCCTGGCCACCCGACAGGGTGACCAGCTCGTGGTCGACGACAGCAAGAAGACCGAGGTCCTCCGCGATCCGATCGATCCGGGCGTCGATGTCACCGGCCGAGAGCGTGCCGAAGCGATCGAGGGCACGGGTGTACCGGTCGTCGGCCCCGGCGACGCCCGAGCCGAGGAGCTCCGCGGCGGCACCGAGCTCCGCCTCGGCGGCCGCCACCCCGGTGCGCCGGGTGAGCATCTCGCGAACGCTCTCCCCTACGGGCGCCTCGTGCTCCTGGGCCAGGAGCCCGACGGAGGCCCCGGGCGGGTCGAGGCGGACGGTGCCCTCGTCGGGCAGGACCGTGCCGGCGAGGACGCGGAGCAGCGTCGACTTGCCGACCCCGTTGGGACCGACCACCCCGAGGCAGGTCGTCGGGCCCACCGTGACCGTGACGTCGCGGAGGACGGAGCGGCCACCGTGGTCGACGCCAAGATGGCCGGCGATCAGCGTCGCGAGGGTGGATCGTGCAGGCAAGGACAGCTCCAGTGACCGGGCGCGAGTCGGGTACGTCGAGAGAGGGGAGGTGAGGTCGGGGAAGGACCGACGGCGTCAACGCACGGTCCCATGGTATCGGCGGCTTGGTCCCCGCCGGGCACGAGCCCCTATGGTGCGTCCGTGCCGATTTACGCCCTGGGGGACCGGGTCCCCACCATCGACGACGACGCCTACGTGCATCCGGACGCGGTCGTCATCGGTGACGTCAGGATCGGCTCCGAGGCCTCGGTCTGGCCGGGGGCGGTGCTGAGGGGCGATTACGGCACGGTGATCGTCGGCGCGCGGACGTCCGTGCAGGACGGGACCGTCCTGCACGCCACCGAGGAGCTGGCGACGATGATCGGTTCGGGGTGCGTGATCGGGCATCTCGTCCACCTCGAGGGGTGCACGATCGAGGACGAGTGCCTCGTCGGCTCCAACAGCGTCGTCCTCCACCGGGCCCTGGTCCAGCGCGGAGCCACGGTTGGGGCGAGCGCGGTCGTCACCGGCGGGATGGTGGTCCCCCCGGGGGCGCTCGCCGTCGGGATCCCGGCGTCGATCAGGCTTGGCGGGTCCTCGGAGGAGGGGATCCGCATCGGGGTCGGGATATACGTCGAGAACGCCCGTCGCTACCGGTCGGCGCTCCGGCGTCTCGGTTGAGGCCTCCGCCGGCGGCCCCTGACGGCGCAGGCGCGTCGACCCGGCGGCCTCCGCCGCCCGACGCGCGGCGCTGGGCCCCCGGGAGGAATACGTTTGGGCGTGGTCCGCGGGGGACCGATGGTCGACGATCGGGGAGCCGAGGATGTCCGACGAGGTCTTGCCGTTCCGCGTGGAGGTTCCCGAGGGAGACCTGAGGGATCTCCGGGAGCGTCTGGCGCGGACCCGTTGGCCCGAGCCGGCCACCGTGGGGGACTGGTCCCAGGGGGTGCCGCTCGACTACGTGAAGGCCCTCTGCCGGCACTGGTCGGACGGGTACGACTGGCGTGCCCGTGAGGCGCGGCTCAACGAGCTGGCCCAGTTCCGCACCGAGATCGACGGTCTGGGCATCCACTTCCTTCACGTCCGATCGCCGGAGCCCGAAGCCCTTCCGCTGGTGCTGACCCATGGTTGGCCGGGTTCGATCGTGGAGTTTCAGGAGGTGGTCGGGCCGCTGACCGATCCGGTGGCGCACGGTGGCGACCCGGCGGACGCCTTTCACGTCGTGGTCCCTTCGCTGCCCGGCTACGGCTGGAGCGACAAACCTGCGACGACCGGCTGGGGGATCGAGCGCATCGCGGAGGCCTGGGGGACGCTCATGGCCCGCCTGGGCTACGACCGGTACGGCGCCCAGGGAGGGGACTGGGGGGCCGGGGTCACCACCCGGCTCGGCATTCAGGACCCCGGGCACCTCGCGGGCATCCACCTCAACCTGGTGGCCGCCCGCCCCGAGCCCGGTCAGCGGGAGTTCGACGAGGAGGAGCAACGGGCGATCGCGGATCTCGCGCACTACACCGAGTGGGAGTCGGGCTATTCCCAGCAGCAGGCCACCCGTCCCCAGACCCTGGGTTACGCGCTCACCGACTCCCCGGCCGGTCAGTGCGCGTGGATACTCGAGAAGTTCCGCTCGTGGGCCGATTGCGGCGACGACCCGGTGGGGGCGTTCGGGGCGGACCGGCTGCTCGACAACATCATGGTGTACTGGCTCTCGTCCTCCGCGTCTTCGTCGGCCCGGCTCTACTGGCAGAGCTTCCGGAGCATGGTCGGTACGCAGCCGGTGGACGTTCCCACCGGCGCGTCCGTCTTCCCCAAGGAGATCATCCGGTCCCCCAGAAAGTGGGCGGAGCGGATCTACACCGACCTGCGGTACTGGAACGAGCTCGATCGCGGCGGGCACTTCGCCGCATTCGAGCAACCCGAGCTCTTCGTGAACGAGGTCAGGGCGTTCTTCCGGTTGGTCCGGTAGGGCCTTTGCGCGGGGCCAGGTCGAAAGGAACCCTGAGCAGGGTGTCCCGCAAAGTGCTGGGATCCCTGCGCCTGATTCGGGGCCCCGAGTACGATGCCTCGCCATGACCGATCCGGCTATCCACGTGGGGACCAAGTTTGAGAGCTACACCGGCCGCATCGATCACGATGCGGCCATGGCCTACGCGCTGGCGACGAACGATCCCAACCCGATTTACGCGAGCGGCGGGGCGGTGCCGCCCATCTACACGGTCTCGCTCATCCTTCCCGCCTACCTCCAAGCCGGGCAGAGGAGCGTCGACCCCGGGGCGATCGAGGGGGTCACGGGCGGTGTGCACGGAGAGCACGACGTCTACTTTTACGATCCCGCCCGGCCAGGGGACGACCTCGAGTGGAGCGCGACCACCCATTGCGCCAAGCAGACGCCGGCGGGAGCGATGGTCACCCAACGGATCCTGGTGAGCGACCTACAGGGGAGGCCTCTGGTGGAGCACTACTGGTCGACCCTGCTCATCGGCGGGAAGATCGCCGCCGACATCGGCCCGGACCTCGCCGACCACACGTTTCCCGAGGACGCGCGCAGCCGCCCGATCGGCAGCCACACCTTCGAGATCGCCGGGGACCAGACCTTCCGCTACGCGGGAGCCTCCACGGACCACGCGAACATCCACATCGACGACGAGGCGGCGCGCCGCAACGGTTTCCCGAGCAAGTTCCTTCAGGGACTCTGCACCTTCGCCATGTGCAGTGGCGCGGTGGTGCGGCTGGGGGCCGACGGGGACCCCGACCGCCTGCGCCGGTTGGCGGGTCGGTTCTCCGCCCCGGTCTTCCCCCGTCACGAGCTGACCGTCGACGTGTACGACGCCGGTTCCGCCGACGATGGCGGCCGGGTGCTGGCGTTTGAGGCATCGTCGCAGGGCGTGACGGTCATAAAGCACGGCCGGGCCGAGCTGCGGCCCGCCTGAGGATGAGCGGCAGCACGCACGGGGGCGCCGCCGGCCGGTGGTTGGCGTCGGACGGCAACTGGTACCCGCCGGACATGCACCCCGACGCCCTGAGATCGGGTGCCTCGGGCGCGGTGCTCCCCGCCGCCGGGGCGAATCGAAGAGCTCTCGCCCTCACGATGGCGGCGATCGTCCTGGTTGGTGCCGCGGCCGGTACCGGCGTGGCGGTCATCGGTGACCGATCGACACCGGCGACCCCGCCGCCCGCGCCGGCCCAGTCCCCGGTGAAGGCCGTGGTCGCGTCGGTGGCCACGACGGAGCAGGCCCGGACGGCCCACGTGGACCTGACCATGCACGCCTCGGTGACCGGGGCCGGGACCGCGTCGGGCACGGTGACGGCCACCGGGGCGGGCAATATCGACTTCGCCGACAACGCGGCTCAGCTCGCGCTCGACTACAGCGGGCCCGGCGTTCAGGGCGGGCTCGCCATCTCGGAGATATACGTGGGGGGTACCGCGTACGTGTCCATTCCGCAGGTCGCGCAGCTCGTGCCGGGCAAGAGCTGGATCTCGGTTCCGGTGGTGGGGTCGAGCTCGATCGACCCGGGGAGCTCCAATCCGGCCGACCTGCTCCATATCCTCGCCAGCGAGGGGAACACGGTCACCGCCCTCGGACCGAGCACGATCGGCGGGGTCGGGGTACAGGGCTACCACGTGGTGGTCGACGCCGGCTTCCTCCGGTCGCGGATCGGGCAGCTCGGGCTCAGCCCGGGCGAGCAGCAGGCTCTGCAGCAGATCCTCACGAGCTCCGCTCTGCAATTCGACGTGTTCGTCGACGGCTCGGGGCAGCTGCGCCGCATGAACCTCGACATGTCCATTCACGCCGGGGCCGGCGGCTCGAGCGTCGCCGCGCACGTCGAGGAGGACTTCAGCGACTACGGCGCCGCGGTGGCGATCAACCCGCCTCCGGCTTCGGAGGTGACGACCCTCCAGCAGGTCGCGAGCTCCGGCGGGGCCCCGGCGTAGCGCCGGCGCCCGGGCGGGACCCAGATGGCCCGGCCCTCGGGCGCCTAGGCTACGAAGATGCCGATCCGCGAATTCTTCCACCTCATGCTCATGGTCGACGACATCGACGACGCGGGCCAGTTCTTCGACGCGCTGTTCTCCCCGGTCACCTACATGCAGAAGTCGTGGTCGGATCTCGACAAGCGCTGGGCGTCGCTCAACCGTATCGGTGACGACTTCGTGCTCGAGCTGATGGAGGCGAGCAAGGACCCCGCGGACCAGGGTGCCCCGCTTCCCAAGTTCGCCAACCGGTTCGGCCAGCACCTGCACTCCTTCGCCTGGTTGGTCGACGCTCCGGACCTCCGGCCTCTGTTCGACGACCTGCAGGCCGCCGGCGTCCGGATCGCCAAGCCGGGCGGAGGGCTCTTTCAGGGCGAGGTCGTGGACCTCCCCGACGTCATCTTCACCCATCCCAAGGACACGTTCGGCCAGATGGAGTTCATGGCGCGGGCGCCCGAGGGACACGTTCGCGACCCGCTGTTCAAGACGGGATGGTCGTCGGCGTTCTGGCGTGACGAGCATCCGCTCGGCATCCTGCGCCTGTCCCACATGACCAACGTCGTCCGGGACCTCGACCGGCCGCTGTCGCTCTTCACCGGGCCGCTTCACGGGAACCTCTTCCACCGGAGCACGACCGAGACCGTCGAGCACGCCTTCGTCATGGTCGGGACCGACACGGTGATCGAGCTGGCCCGACCCACCACCCCGGGGTCCGCGCTCGGGCGCGACCTGGCCGACCACGGGGAGATCCCGCACGGGTTGACGTTTCTGGTGAGGGACCTCGATTCGGCCGAGCGGCACGTGGAGAAGCTCGGTGTCAGGGTCTCCGAGCGCCGGGCCGGCTCGTTGGTCCTCGATCCCCGCGACACCTTCAACGCCGTGGTCGGGTTCACCGACGAGCTCCTGCCCGACGACCCCCGGGGGACGGTCGGCCCCTGACCGGGCATGTGCCGACCGGCGCCGGACACCCCGGATCGACCGGTGGGCGACTATCCGGGAGCGCTCGGGTTCCCTACACTGGCGGGTATCGAGCGAGGGGGTGGGCTGATGCGCATTTCGGACCTCCTGAAGGAGAAGGGTTCGGCGGTCGCCACCATCCGGGGAAGCGCCATCGTGGCCGATGCGGTCACCGACCTCGGTCGGCACCAGATCGGAGCGCTGGTGGTCTCCGCCGATGGCGAGCACATCGACGGGATCGTCTCGGAGCGTGACGTGGTGCGCGGCCTGGGCACCCGGCACGAGACGTTGCTCGGCGCGCCGGTCACCTCCATCATGTCGGCGACGGTCCATACGTGCTCACCGGATGACGACACCGACTCCCTGATGGCGGTCATGACCGAACGACGGATCCGCCACGTGCCGGTCGTCCGTGAAGGCGTCCTGTGCGGGATCGTGAGCATCGGCGACGTCGTGAAGTGCCGGATCGGGGAGCTCGAGAGGAATCGCAAGGAGCTCGTCGACTACATCAACGGCCGCTGAGTCGATCGACCGCCGGCTGCTGCGGGCAGCGAGCCGGGCCGGAGGTTCGGGGAGCCTGGCTCAGAGGACCTCGTGGGCAAGCGGTCGCCCTTCGACGTACGCCGCCAGGTTCGCGCAGAACAGGTCGCACAGGCGCTCGGCGTTCCCTGTGCTCGACCCCGCGATGTGGGGCGTCACCTCGATCCGTTCGTCGTCCCAGAACGGATGCCCGGGCGGGAGGGGCTCGGTGACGAAGACGTCGAGGGCGGCGGCTCCGGGTGCTCCCCGGTCGAGCCCCCGCACCAACGCATCTTCGTCCACGAGCCCACCGCGGCCGACGTTGACGAAGAGGCTCCCCGGAGCCATGGCCCCGAAGAACCTGTCGTCGGCCAGCCCGGCGGTGGACGCGTTCAGCGGGGTGCACAGCACGACGACGTCGGCGCCGCGCAGCGCGTCGTGGACCCGATCGGGGGTCACGGACGGGACCGGGTCGTCGATGGAGGGACGACGGCGCACGCCGCGCAGCCCGACGCCCAGCGCACCGGCCAGGTGGGCCACGGCCCGCCCGATCGACCCGAGCCCGACGATGGCCCAGGTGCTGCCGCTGACCTCGTCGTGAGGACCGCCATCCCACCGGTGCTCCCGTTGCGCCGCCCGCCAGCGCGCGGCGCCGTGGCGGTGATCGATCACGGTCCGGATCACGTGCTCGGCGATGGGGATGGCGTTCACGTGGGCCGACGTCAACCGGGCGCCTCCGGAACGGATACGCCCGAAGACCGGGTCGTCGTGGCCTGCCGCCGAGGACTGGAGCCAAGCGAGCGCGGGATCCCGGACGAGAGCACCGAAGAACCGACGGGCCAGATCGTCGTAGTAGAGGTCGTCGGTGAACCACGCCACCGTGGCGCTCGTCGGTTCGCCGCCGACGAAGTCACCCCCCGCCTCGAGCCGGATGGCTCGTGCCTGCGGGACGACTTGGAGCACCCGGTCCCAGAACCGCTCGTACGCCGCTGCGCTGAGGAGGACGTCCATCGTGGTCCGGGCGCTCAGCGCTCGAGGAGCGAGGCGGGCTCGGGCTCCGAGGCGGCGGGTGCCGCAGGCTCCGCTGCCGCTGCCGCTGCCGCTGCCGCTGCCGCTGCCGCTGCCGCTGCCGCTGCCGCTGCCGCTGCCGCTGCCGCTGCCGCTGCCGGCTCGGGGGCTCCCGGGAGCTCGTCGGTGCTGAGGTCCACCTCGACGCCGAGCCGGGGCACCAGGCGGTCGAGCCAACGGGGCATCCACCAGTTGGCGGGCCCGAGGAGCTCCATGATCGAGGGCACCAGCACCATCCGAACGAGGGTGGCATCGATGAGGATGGAGGCGGCCAGCCCGAGACCGAAGACCTTCAGCACCCGCAGGGGGTCGCCGATGACGAACGAACCGAAGACGCAGATCATGATGGCCGCGGCGGCCGTGATGACCCGAGCGGTCTTGGCCAGGCCGTCGGCCACCGACGTCGAGTTGTCCCCGGTCCGCCGCCACTCCTCGCGGATGCGGGCGAGGAGGAAGACCTCGTAGTCCATCGAAAGGCCGAAGAGGATGGTGAACATCATGAGGGGGACCCACGGGTCGATGGGAGCGGTCGAGCCGATGCCCACCAGAGATCCGAGCCATCCCCACTGAAAGATCGCCACGATCACCCCGTAGGCCGCCCCTACGGACAGGAGGTTCATGAGCGCCGCCTTCAGCGGGATGACCACCGACCGGAACACGGCCATCAGGAGGAGGAAGGCCAGGGCGACCACTGCGCCGATGACCCAGTACAGCTTGGAGGCGAGGTACGACGACGCATCGACCGACGCGGCGGTCTCCCCGCCGACGAGCACGCGGACCCCGGTGCCGTCGACGATCCGCGGGATCACGTCGTCGCGCAGGTGGGTCACCAGCTGCGCGGTCCGTGCCGCCTGGGGCGACTCCGTGGGATAGGCGATGATCACCGCGGTGTCGCCCGTGGCGCTGAGCTCGGGCGACGTGGCGAACGCCACCCCGGGAGTCCGGCGGAGCTGGCGGTCGAGCTGCTCGACGACGCCCGACCCGCTCGCGCCCGACCCTGCGGTGCCGGACAGATCGGCCACCACGAGGAGCGGTCCGTTGAACCCGGGGCCGAATCCCTGGGCCAGCAGGTCGAAGGCCTGCCGGGTGGTGAGCGAGGTCGGGCCGTTGCCGGCGTCGGTGAAGGCCAGCCTCATCGAGAAGAGCGGCACGGCCAGCACCACCAGCACCACCAGTGCCGCGGTGCCCGAGCGCCAGGGATGGCGCTGAACGAGACGGCTCCACCGGTACCAGAAATGGTGCTCGGAGGGTCCGGCGCCCGTCTGCAGCAGGCGCGGGACGTGGAGGCGGTCGACGGCCCGCCCGGCGAACCCCAACAGGGCCGGGAGGAGGGTCAGGGCCGCCGCCATGACCAGCACGACGGCGGCGACGGCCCCGAACGCCATGCCATGCATGAACGGCAGGTTCAAGATGAACAGGCCGAGCAGCGAGATGATCACCGTGCACCCGGCGAAGAGGACGGACCGGCCGGAGGTGGCGAGTGCGGCGGTCACCGCCGCCCGGGGATCGCGCCCCTCAAAGAGGCCCTGCCGGTAGCGGGTGACTATGAAGAGGGCGTAGTCGATGCCCACCCCGAGCCCGATCATGGCGAGAAGCTCGGGACCGAACGTCGGGACGTTGAGGACGTGGCTGATGAGGTCCTCGAGCGCGAAGCCCGCCGCGATCCCGAACAGCGCGGTGAGCACCGGGAGCCCCATGGCCACGACGGAACCGAAGGCGAGGAGCATCACGATCATGGCGGCGAGGATGCCGATCCCCTCGCTCGACCCCGGCTTGGCCGAGACGACGTTGGCGACGGGCTGGCCGCCCAGCGCCACCTGGTAACCCGGTCGGGCGAAGGACTGGGCGACCTCGATCACCCGGTTGACGGCCCCGTCGGGGACGGTCGCCACGGGCAGGTCGAATTGCACCGAGGCGAACGCGATGTGGCCTCCGGCCGACACCTGGTGCGCCGCTCCGGGCGAGAAGGGCCCGATCACGCCCGAGACGTGGGGGAGCTTCCCGAGCTCCTGCACCATCCGGTCGGTCCTGGCCATGTCGGACGGGGAGTCGACCGGGTCCGCGGTGTGCAGCACCACTTGGGCCGTGGTCCCCGCCCGGGACGGGAACCGCGCGGCGAGGAGGTTCTGGGCCTGCTGCGAGGGCGAATTCCCGGACGCGAAGTTCTGCTGGAAGCGGCTGCCGACGGCCTGGCCGATCACGGTGAGACCGATGATCGCCACCAACCACAGCAGCAGGACGAGCCGGCGGTGGTCATAGGACCACCCGGCCATCCGACCGAGGCCGCTCTGCTCGGCCGCCGTGGGCGGCGACGTCGCCCCGTCCCGCCCGGCCGGGCGTGCGCCGGAGCCTGCGGCACGCCGAGCCGTCCGCGTGTTATTCATTGGCGATGACTTCTAACACAGTTCGTCTCCGGTGGCCAGAGTAGGCCGCCGGCCCGGCAAGGTCGATACCCGGGCCCAGATCCTGAGGGCCGCGCGGGCCGCGTTCGACGAGGCGGGCTACGCCGGGACGAGCATCCGGGCCGTTGCCCGGAGGGCGGGGGTGGACGCCGCCCTCGTGCACCACTTCTTCACCGACAAGGCCGGGTTGTTCGTCGCAGTGATGGAGCTGCCGGTCGACCCGGTGCCGGCGGAGCGGGTCGCGGTGGCCGGAGGATCGTCGGACGGTGAGCGGGTGGTGGAGGGTTTCCTGGCCCAGTGGGAGCAGGGTCCCGGTCCGGGCGGGTCCTTCCGCGCTCTGGCCCAGGGCATCTGCGAGTCCCCCCGGATCGCCGAGCGGATGCGCGAGCTCCTCGCCGAGGGGACCTGGGGCGGCACCGGCCACGGCCGGGAGGTCGAACGACGTCGCTCCGCCCTGGTCTGGTCGCAACTGGTCGGCCTGGCGTGGGCCCGCTACGTCGTGGGGATCGAGCCCCTGGCATCGGCCGACCGGGCCGAGGTCGCCCGCTGGGTCGGTCCCACCATCGACCACTACGCCCGAGGGGGGCTCCCGGCCGGGCTCCGGACCCCCACAGGGGGGCCACAGGTGGCGGAGGCAGGATCGTGACCGCCACGCCGACCCCCGCCACGAGCCCGATCGCTGATCAGGAGGATCCCCCGCCGACATGACCATGCGAGCCTTCCCCCTCCGAGCGGCGGTGGCCGTCCTCGTCGTCGTCCTCGCCGCGCTGGGCTACGCCCTCTTCGTGAAGCAGACCCGTTACGACACGGCCCGTCTTTCCGAGCTGGTCATCGAGCACCCCGGCGTGAAGGGGTTGAAGCCCAAGGCGGCGCAAGCCCAGGTCGTCCCGACGGCGTCGAGCACGTATCCCACGGTGAAACAGCTCGGCCTGTCCGATGCCAACGGGACGGGCAGCTTCGCAGCGACCTGGCAGGGTCCCTCGTCCACGCACGACGGGGCGACCGTCCTCGCCGACCTCCTGCCGACCGACGCGGCCGCGGGGAAGGTCCGGACCGAAGCCGCCAAGGCCGATCTCGGTGCCGGGTCGTTCTCGTCGGCCAAGTTCACCCTCAGGTCGCACTTCGGCGTCGCCGGGGTCCCCGGTGCCGCCGGATCGGCCTACTCGGTCCCCGAGTCGAGCACCAGCACGGGCGGCGACGCGTACACGATCGTCTCCCGCTTCGACCGCGTCGTCGTCAGCGAACTGGTCGAGTCGGCGGCGAACGGGCTCACCCAGGCCGATGCGGTGTCGATCGCCCGCTCCGAGTACTCGTTGCTCCAACAGGTCGAGCCGGGGTTCACGATGCAGGTGACGACCCGGCCGTTCCGGCCGTCGATCATTTACGGTGCCGTGACGCTGGCCCTGGTCGCCCTGGTCCTGGTGCTTCCCGGGATCGTGCGCCGCCGGAGGGCGGCCCGCCACCTCAGGCAGGCCGAGCGGGCCCGCTACCAGTACCGGGCCCGGGGCCGCAGGGCGGTGCGGCGGCACCGGACCCCCGACTGGTCCCGCCCTCGCCGCTGAGAGCCCGCCCCTGGCGACGTCGACCCGACGATCGCTGCCCTCGGCGGCTCAGGTGGATGCGGTGGAGGGGATGTCGCGGCCGACCAGCCAACTGAGCGACGCCATCGCGTCGGAGAGGGTGAAGCTCGGTTCCGGTGGACGTCTCAGGTTCTGCAGACCCTGTCCGTCGAGCAGCCCGGCGAGTCCCTTGGAGAGCTTCCCGTGGAGGTTCGGCGCGTTCACGTCGACGAATCGCTCGTGACCCTGGCGATCGATGAGGATGTAGCCGTCGGTGTGGCTGACGTCGTAGGTCAGGGGTTGCCCGGTCCACCAGTCGATGCCCGGTGGCCGGGGCTCGGGGACGACCTGCTCTGCGACGCCGAAGAAGCTCCAGAGCGAGCGGAGGTTGTCCGCGGTGCCCGTCAGCAACGGCCAGTCGACGCCGAAGCGCTTGGAGAACGCGGCGAGGCGGGCCGGCGAGTCCCGTCCGGGGTCGACCGTGATCTCCACGAACACCACGTCGCGTCCCAGCCCGGCGGCTCGCACATCGCGCTGCATGGCGATGAAGGCGCCCGTGATCAGCGGGCACTCCTCCTGGCAGAGGGTGAGGAACGGCGCCATCACCACGTACTTGCCCCGGAACGCGGCGAGGCTGGTCGGCTGCCCGTTGGCGTCGATCAGCCCGATGTCCGGGACGGCCCGGTTCTGCACGATGCCCTGGCTCGACGGTGGGGCCGGGGGCGGGCCGGAGCCGCCACAGGCGACCAGCAACCCACCCGCGGCCGCCATCGACACCATGCCGGCCAGGATGGCGGCGGCGGACCGGAACCCGCGCCGGACCGCCGAGCCCGCCCGTTCGACCCCCATCCGTTCAGGCCCCACCGGTTCCGTCCCCGAGAGGGGAGGGAACCTCGGACGCGTACATGGCGTCGAGCCGGCGATCGACCCGCGCGGCGCGGCGCTCCTCAATGTGCATCCAGCGCAGGGCGACGGGGATCATCGGCCAGAGCATCAGCGTGTCGCCGCCGACCCACATGATGACCCCGCCGACGTGCAGATCGGTGATGAGCGACGGCCCCCATGTCCGGGGTGAGGCGAGGTACGCCGGAAAGAGCTCGTGGGTGGCGCCGTCGAGCGACAGCCCGGTGAACGTGTCGATCGGGATCGCGAGGAACAGGTAGGCGAACTGGAGCGCCGGATGCAACCGGTAGCGGTTCGGGTCCGAACCGAAGATCTGTCGCCAGAACAGGTAGCCCACCACGAGGAACACGAGGTGCTCGCCGTCGTGGACGGACTCGTGAACGAGCGTGTAGTTGTACCAGGAGGTGAGATGGGTGAGAGGGATCACCACTGCGTAGAGCGCGAAGGCCACGGCGGGTTGGCCGAAGAACTTCGCCGGCCCCGAACGCAGCACCGAGCCGACCCGCCGGTGGGTTGCGCCCGTTGTCGCCCGCCAGGCGAGGTCGATCGGTGAGGCGAGGGCGAAGAGTGGGGCGGCGACCATGACCAGCAGGAGATGCTGCACCATGTGGTCCCAGAACAGCACGCGGTCGTAGGCCCCGATGAAGCTGAAGACGGCGAGCGACGTCGACACCACGCCGCCGACGAACGCCAACGTCTTCACCCGGGGCCACGGGTGGCGGGGCTGCAGCCGGTCGATCCTCCGCGCCCCCCACAGGTACAGGACGAGGGCGCCGAGGACCATCAGCACCGGGACGACGGCCAACGAGGTGGTGAGGAACTGGTGGCCCCGCAGCGCAGGGAGCTCCTCGCCGAGGAGGAGCGGGAAGCGACCCATTCCGACGTATCGTAGTACTACGTGTTGTAGGATCTCAAGCGGACCGTCGGGCGCGCGCTCGCCCCGGGAGCGAGACGGAGGGAGCCTCACCATGGCCCGACTGGGCGAGCTCGAGCGGAAGGTGATGGACGTGCTCTGGGCCGCAGTGGGTACCGAGCTCACCGTCCGCCAGGTGGCCGAAGAGCTTCCCCGGCACGCTTACACGACCGTGCTGACGGTGCTCGACCGGCTCGAGCGCAAGGACATGGTCCGGCGGACCAAGGAGGGCCGGGCCTTCCGGTACGCAGCGGCTGCGAGCCGCGAGGCGTACACGGCCCAGCTGATGCACGAGGCGCTGGGAGCGGCGCTCGACAGGGACGCCGTGCTCGTCCGGTTCGCCGAGACGGTGACCGGGGCCGAGGCCCAGGTGCTCCGCCGGGCCCTCGTCGGGATGGAGGAGCAGCCGCGGGCGCGGGCGAAGCGGGCGAGGACGGTGAAGGGATGAGCCCCGACCTCGCGGCCGTCGCGCTCGCCGGGGTGTCGCTGCTGTTCCTGGGTCCCCTCAGCGGCTGGCTCGACCGGGCTGCGTGGGTGACCCGGGCGCCGCGCAGCGCGGTCGCCCTGTGGCAGGCGATCGGGCTGGCCGGCGGGGGAGCCGCCGTCGGGGCCGGGCTGTCCGTCGCCGTCGCCCGTTACCACTCGGGTCTGGTGGGGGGGGTTGGCGATCTCGTGGGGAGCCTGGTCGGTGGCCACCCCCTCGAGGGGATGGGACTGATCGACGCCCTCGGTCTCACCCTCGCCGTCGACGTCGGTGTGGTGCTCCTTGCCGTGGTCGCGATCACCATGGCGGGCACGATCCGGGCCCGCGCCCGCCACCGGCGGCTCCTCGACCTGGTCGGCGTGGGTACCGACCGCGTGCCGGGTGCCGTGATGCTCGACGATCCGCGGGCGGCCGCGTACTGCCTTCCGGGCATCCGGCCCCGCATCGTCGTCAGCGCCGGCGCCCTTCGGCTCCTCCGGTCCGAGGAGCTGGCGGCGGTGGTGGAGCACGAGCGGGGCCACGCCCACGAACGCCACGGCCTGGTCCTGTTGCCCCTGGCCTCTATGAGCGGGCTCCTGCGCCGGGTCCCCTACGCCCACCGGGCTCCGAGGGCCGTCGCCGCCCTTTTGGAGATGGCGGCCGACGACCACGCCGCCCGGAGACACGACCCGGGTGCTCTGGCGGCGGCGCTGGTCCTCATGGGCACCGCCGGTGCCGTACCGACCAAGGGCACCGCCGGTGCCGTACCGACCAAGGGCACCGCCGGTGCCGTACCGACCATGGGCACCGCCGGTGCCGTACCGACCATGGGCACCGCCGGTGCCGTACCGACATGCGCCTTTGCTGCTGCGTCGACTGCTGTGCCCGCCCGCGTCCACCGCCTGCTGGAGCCCCGGCGGAGCTCGAGGCCCGTGGCGGTCGTGACGTTCGTCGCAGCGATGCTCGCGGTCGCGGTCCCCTTCGTCCCCTTCGTCGCCCGGTAGGCCCGCTACCGACAGTTCCGGCAGCGACCCAGCACGGCGAAGTGGTGGGGGTTGATGTCGAAGCCGAAACGTGCCCGGGCCGTTCGCGACAGCCCCCGGAACAGCTCGTCGGGCGCCTCCATCATCGCTCCGCACTCCTCGCAGACGAAGTGACCGTGTGCGCCCGTGGCGAGATGGTACGTGGCCGGGCCGTGCCCGAGGTGCGCGTGGACGATGACCCCCAGGCGCTCGAGCTCGTCGAGGTTCCGGTAGATCGTCGAGAGGTGGACGTCGGGTGCCCGGGTCTGCACCTCTGCGGCCAGTTCCTCGGCCGTGCGGTGCCCGGAGGCGTCGAAGAGGGCGCGGAGAAGGAGGCGGCGCGAGTTGGTGACCCGTCCGCCGTGCTCGCGGACCAGGGTGAGCACGTCCTCGACGCTCGCGGCCGCCGCCGAAGGTGCTGCGGAAGGGTCCTTGGCCACGATCCGATCATATTCCCGCCGGGGATCAGCCCCAGGGGTGCTTCGATCCGTTGCCGCGGCGGCCGCGATGCCGGCAGAGCCCGGGCCAGGCCGTCGTGCGACGGGACCGGGCCGGAGCCTTCCCTGGGGATCCGCTGGGGACGGTGGGGCTGGTGTTGGGGACGATCGCAGTTTTTGTGGGGAGAAGGTCTGGATTTCTCCGGACCCCCTTGACCAAGTCCCGGCAGAGGCGCACTCTGGCGTCGGTTCGGGATACCAAACACCACAGAGCTGAGGGGAAGCCGAAAGGTGGAACCGAGGTAGGGACCGGAGGGTGGCCGCAAAGCCGACCGAAGGCCGGCAGGTGGCGCCGGAAGGATGTCGCCTGGCGAGGTGCGAGGCCCCGAAACGTGCGGCTCGTGCAACGGACCGGTGACTTCCCTGGAGCTCACCGGCCCCGGCCCCGGGCCGGGGTTGTCCGACACGGCCCCGGCTGCAGGCGGCAGCGGGTCGCTGCGGGCGTGGCCCCGAGGAGCAGGACGGCTCAGGCCGGCCGGTTACTCGGGGCCGCCTCGCGTCCGGGCGCAGTCGGCCGGCGGACCACCGGCCTCGCCGAGTCCGGGAGCGCACGGCCGTCGCGTTCCGCTGTCGTCACGAGGGCACTGTGGTGGACCTCGTCCATCCCGCACGGATCGTCCTCGTCCTCCTCGCAGCGCTCGCACTCGAGCTCGAACGTGGTGTGGGCGATGTCGAAGGGTCCGCTCACCTGTTCGCGGACGAGCCGGCCGACCCGCTGGGCTTCCTCGAGGGTGGGGTGCCCGGTGAGCACCAGGTGGGCCGAGAGCGCCCGAACCTCGCTCGAGAGGCTCCAGACGTGCAGATCGTGGACTTCGCCCACTCCCGGGACACCCGTCATTGCTCGGCGGAGGACCATCAGGTCGACGTCGCGGGGCGTGGACTCGAGCAGCACGTCCACGCTCTGCTTGGACAGCCGCAGGGCCCCGATCACGATGAGCAGGGCAACGACGAGCGACGCCGCGGGGTCGATGCGGTCCCAGGCTCCTCCTCCGGTGACGAGGATCACGACACCGGCGACCAGCACGCAGAAGGAGGCGAGCACGTCGGAGGCCATGTGGAGGAGGGCGGCCCGCACGTTCAGATCGTGGCGGTCCTCGTGCAGGACGAGCGCCGCCGCGGCGTTGGCCACCATGGCGGCCACGGCCACGGCCACGACCACGATCCCGTCCACCGGCTGGGGGCGGAGGAGGCGCTCGACGGCGATACCGGCGATCACTGCGGTCAGCACGGCCAGCACGGCCGAGTTGGCCAACGCGGCCAGGATCGTGCCGCGGTGGTTGCCGAACGACCGCTCGTCGCTCCGGGGCCGCAGCGCCCAACGCACAGCGGCGAGGGAGATGGCCACCGCGGCGACATCGGTCAGGTTGTGCCCGGCGTCGGCCACCAGGGCGGTGGAGTTGGATGCGAGCCCGGCCACCACCTGCACGACGACCAGCACGGCGTTGATGCCGAGGGTGACCACCAGGCGGGTCGAACGCGTCATCACCGGCGCTCCGTGCTCACCCCGTCGCCGTCCACAGCTGGGCGGCCCGCAGCCCGGTGGCGACGGCTCGGGCGACCTCCTCCTGAACCAGGCCGAGGTCGTCGGGATGGGTCACGCCGATGCACCGCCCGTCTGCCGGGAGGACGCGGAACCGGGTTCCCGGCGACTCGCCGTCGCCCTGCCCCGATCTCCGCTCGTGCCGGAGCGCCAGTTGATCGGCCACCACGTCGGGGAGGAGGATCTCCGCCTCCTCCGAGGCCCCCCGGGCGGCGGCCATGGCCCTGGCGAGGGCCTCACGCATGGTCGGCGTGAAGCCCCACAGGTTCATCGAGACGAGGGCGTCACCGTCGAGCTCGCTCGGCTCCAATCCGTCCTTCGACACGAACCGTCCGCCGGTGGCGGGCATCACCTGGCGGCGCTCGGCGACGGACGCCAGCCGGCCTTCTCCGCCCACCTCGCAGATCCCGCGGGTGACCGGCGAGTCGCCGATGAGGGTATTGCGCAGGCGAAAGGCCACGACCGCCTCGGCCGGGTCGTCGCCGCGCAGGTGGCGGGCCAGCAGCGCCAGGGCCTCCTCGCCGTACAGGTCGTCGGCGTTGGCCACGCCGATCCGACGGTCGGAGGCGACTCGCTCGGTGCCGCGGAGCACGGCGTCCACCGTACCCAGGGGCTGCTCCTGCAGTTCGAAGCGCACGTCCACCCCGGAGGGCCAGGTGTGCTCGACGTGGTACCGGATGGCGGGCCCGGTCGACGGGCCGATCACCAGGACGATGGAGCCGAACCCCGCCGCCACGGCGTCGCTGGCCAGCAGGTCGATGACCGCCTCGCCCGACGGGCCGACCGGGGCGAGCGGCTTGCACCCGCCGTACCGGCGGGCCCTCCCGGCCGCCAGCACCACCAGAACCTCCCCGCCGTCAGACCTTCTCATCCCCCCAGCGTAGAACGGCGCTCGCCCAAGTCATGCCCCCGCCGAACCCGGTCAGGAGCAGTCGGTCCCCGGGGGACACCCGCCCGTTGGCCAGTGCGTCGTTCAGCGCCAGCGGGATGGAGGCCGAGGACGTGTTGCCGTACCGGTCGATCACGATGGCCGCACGCTCCTCGGGAATGCCGAGCCGCTGGCACGCGGCCTGGATGATCCGCAGGTTGGCCTGGTGGGGAACGAGGAGGTCGACGTCCGCGGCGGTCATGCCGGCGTCGGCCAGCGCCCGCTCCGCCGACTCGACCACGACCCGCACCGCCTTGCGGAAGATCTCGCGGCCGTCCATGCGGAGGTACCCGCCGTGCTCGCACATGAGCAGGTGACGGAGCGAGCCGTCGGCGTTGAGGTTCCAGCTCAGCAGGTCTCCGGGCCCGTCCACCGGCTCGAGCACCACCGCCCCCGAGCCGTCGCCCACGAGCACGGCGATCTTGCGGTCCTCCCAGTCGGTGATCCGGCTCAGCGTGTCGGTGCCGATGAGCAGCACCCTCCCCGAGCCGCTGGCGATCAGCCCCGAGGCGACCACCAGCCCGTACACGAAGCCCGAGCAGGCGGCGTTCAGGTCGAAGGCGCCTCCCGTGATCCCGAGACCGTCCTGCACCGTCGCCGAAGTCGCGGGCACGCTGGCGTCGGGCGTGGTCGTCGCCAGCACCACCAGGTGGATGTCGGAGGGATCGAGCCCGGCGCTCGCCAGCGCCCGCCGCCCCGATTCGATCGACAGCCCCGAGGTGGTGCCGCCGATCCTCCGCTCCCTGATCCCGGTCCGCTCGGCGATCCATTCGTCGCTCGTGTCGAACCGGGCGGAGAGGTCGTCGTTGGTGACCACCTTGTCGGGTACGGCGATGCCCCATCCCGTGACCCTGATACCGGGCACCGTCAGCTCCCTGTCCGGACGGCGTGGATTCCCACGAAACCGGCGTCGCCGGCGATGATACCCCCGGTGTTCACTGCCAGGCCGAGCCGTGCCCGGGGCGACTGCCGGGGCCCGCTCCTGCCCCGGAGCTGGTCCGCGAGCTCGATCACCTGGGCGATGCCGGTCGCCCCGAGGGGGTGCCCCCGTCCCACCAGCCCGCCGCTGGGGTTGACCGTCAGGCCGCTCCCGCCGACGGTCGTGGCCCCGGCTCGTGTCGCGGGCCCGGCCTCGCCGGGACCGAAGAGCCCCAGGGACTCGAGAGCGAAGAGCTCCTCTGGGCTCGTGGCGTCGTGGATCTCGACCAGGTCGACGTCCCCGGGGCCGAACCCGAAGCGCTCCCAGGCGGCCTCGGCGGTCCGGGCCAACCGATCGTGATAGTCCATCTCGCCGTTGCCCGACCGCGACAGCGAGCCGACGATCCTCGGCGCCTCCGGCGGGGCGTCGAGGTCGGGTCCTCCCAGGACGATCGCCGCGGCGCCGTCGGTGAACGAGCTGCACATGAGCCGGGTCAGCACGCCGGCGACCTTGGGCGAGGCGAGCACCTCGTCCGCCGTGACGGTCCGTTGGAACTGGGCCCGGGGATTGAGCGAGGCGTGGAAGCGGGCCTTCACGGCCGTCGAGGCGATCTGCTCGAGCGTGGCCCTGCCCTCGTCGATCAGCTGGCGCGCCCAGGCATCGTTGAGCGCCATCAGGATGCTCCCGGCCGGGTTGTCCTCGGTCCGTAGCCGATCGTGCAGGTCGGCCCGGTAGTCGGCCGGCAGCCCGTCCTCGATCCCGGCGATCGTCGCTCCCCGGTCACCGGTCCACATCTTCTCGACGCCGAGCGCGAGCACCGGGCCGTCGTCGGCCCGGGCGACCCTCACGCCCAGGTGCAGGGCCGAGCTGCCCCCGGCGCACGAGTTGTCGACGTTCACCACGGCCACGTCGCCCAGGCCCACCTTGCGCAACCAGGACTGGCCCCGAAGGCAGCCCTGGTCGAGCAGCCGTCCCCCGAGGGCATTGCCGACGATCACGAGGGAAAGCGTCTCCGGCTCGATCGCGGCATCCGTCAACGCCTCGTGAACGGCCTGGTAGGCCATCACCTCGGGCGAGAGGTCGCGCCGGGACAGGTCGGTCATGCCGGTGCCCAGGATGGGCACTGTGACCTCGCTCACGCGGGCACCTCCTCAAATTCGGGCTCGGGTCGTTGGACGCCGGGCCGACGCCCGGGGCCCGGGGCCAGTGCGCAGGCGTCGACCAGCTCGGCGAAGTGGTCGACGGCGTGGTCGTCCGCGATCATGGTGACGACGTGCTCGGCCCCGGCGTCCGCGTACCCCACCAGCCGTTCGGCGCACGACCGGGCCGAGCCGGCCACGAGATGGCGGGCGAACGCCTTGGGTGGGATCCCGTAAAACGACGAGAGCCATTCGCAACCCTGCCGGAGGGCGCTGTCCTCGGGGCCCACGTGGACGAAGACGACGGTGGCCGCCGTGACGTCACCGGGGTCCCGTCCGGCGGCCCCGGTCTCGTCACGCAGCCTGGCCAGGTCCTGCGCGTACTGGTCGGGCGAGAGGAAGAGGGGGACCCATCCGTCCCCGGTCCGGGCGGCCCTCCGGCGGGCCGCCGTGCTCGATCCACCGATCCACACCGGGACCGGCGCCGACGCGGGGCTCTGGCGGTACGCCAGATCGGACTCGTCCCCGCTCGCCCAGGCCAGGCGGAGGGCGTCGATCCCCTGGTCCATCGACCGCCCCCGGCGAGAGAAGTCCACGCCCGCCGCCTCGTACTCGTCCCGGTGGCTCCCGACGCCGACGCCGAGGATGAAGCGGCCCCCCGACAGCTGCTGGATGGTTCCCGTCTGCTTGGCCACCGCCGCCGGCTGCCGCAACGGCAGCTGAAGGACGCAGCTGCCCAACGGGACGGTGGAAGTGGCCGTGGCGGCGACGGTCAGGGCGGTGAGGCACTCGAGCAGGGCCCGGGGCCAGAAGAGATGGTCGATCGCCCAGAGGCCCCCGGCCCCGGCGGCCTCGGCGTCGCGGCAGATCGCGGCCAGTGCCTCGATCGCTCCGTCGTCTCGCGGATCGAGGGGCACGGTGCGCCCTGAAGAACCCCAGGTACGACCGGTGGTATTACCAACTCGCCAGGGGAACATCCCTTGTGGGGCGGTTGGGAGAAGGAGTCCGAGGGCCCCGAGCTCACCTCGTGGTCGTACCGGGGGCACACCGCGATGTTAGACGACGCGGTGGGCCCTGGCACGCGGTCGGCCGTGCCGCCCGCAGTGTCGCCGGCTGCCGCCCGCAGTGTCGCCGGCTGGGGCGCCGTAGCATCGACCGCGTGCCCTCCGACTTCGTCGACCTGAGGAGCGACACGGTCACGAGACCGACGGCGGAGATGCGTCGTGCCATGGCCGCGGCGGAGGTCGGTGACGACGGCTACGGCGAGGACCCGACCGTCAACGAGCTCGAGGAGGTCTTCGCCGCCCGGGTCGGCAAGGCGGCGTCGGTGTTCGTCCCGTCCGGCACCATGGCCAACCAGATCGCCGTACGGGTCCTGACCACCCCGGGGACCATGCTGGTCGCAGGACGACGCCAGCACGTGGTCGCGTACGAGCAGGGGGCGGCGGCGCTCAACGCCGGGGTCCAGATCAACGCGGTCGACGACGACGACGGCGGGACCATCTCGCCCGGGGACGTCGTTGCGGCCCGGGCCGCCACCGCCTACCACCACGCGCCCCCCTCGCTCGTGTGCGTGGAGAACACCCACATGGCAGCCGGGGGAGCCCCTCTCGGTCTCGAGGCGCTCCGGGCCCTCAGGATCGCCGCCGGTCCCGTTCCCATCCACATGGACGGCGCACGGCTCTTCAACGCCGAGGCGGCGACCGGGGTGTCGGCGGCCGAGGCGGCGGCCGAGGCCACCACGGTCATGTGCTGCCTCTCGAAAGGCCTGTGCGCCCCCGTGGGCTCCCTCCTGGCCGGGCCGGCCGAGCTGATGGAGGCAGCGAGGTTGGAGCGCCGGCGGCTGGGCGGGGGGATGCGCCAGGCCGGCGTGCTGGCCGCCGCCGGGCTCGTCTCGCTGCGCTCGATGGTCGAACGGCTGGCTCAGGACCACGTCCGTGCCACCCGCCTGGCCGAGGCGGTGGCCGAGCGCTGGCCGGCCTCGGGGGTGGACCCTGCCTCGGTGCGCACGAACATCGTGATCGCGCGGGTCCCCGTCGTCGAGCGCGTGCTCGAGCATCTGCGCGGCCTGGGCGTCCTTGCCGGTAGCGTCGCTCCGGGTATGGTCCGCCTGGTGACCCATCACGACATCGACGACGACGACGTCGAGCGCGCCCTCGCGGCCATCGGCACCTCCCCGTGTTGAACCGGGCCCGGCCGTGAAGGTCCGTATCGGCATCGGAACCGGGTCCGCCGGGCTCGAGGCGGCAGCGCTCGGCGCGCTGGCCGACGACCTCGCCGAGCTCGGCTTCGACTCCCTCTGGCTGCCCGAAGTGCTGTCGGTCCCCGGGTTCGACCCCTTGGTCGCCCTGGCCTGGGCGGGCGCACATCGCCCCGGCCTGAAGCTCGGGACCACGATGCTGTTGCCGGGGAGGAACCTCGTCCGAGCCGCCAAGCAGATCGCCACCCTCGACGTCCTGTCGGGCGGGCGTTTCCTCGTGACCTTCGTCCCCGGGCTCCCCAGGGGACCGGAGCGCTCGGCCGTCGGGGTGCCCCCCGAGCGGCGGGGCGTGGCGATGGAGGAGGCGCTCCCCGTGCTGCGGCGCCTATGGGCGGGCGAGACCGTCACCTACCACGGCCCGGCCGGGGATCTCGACGAGGTCTCGGTCACCCCGCGACCGGTTCAGGAGCCCTTTGACGTGTGGTTCGGCGGGAGCGCCCGGGCGGCGTTGGAGCGGTGCGGTCGGATCGGCGACGGATGGCTCCCGGCCATGTGCACCCCCGAAGAGGTGGCCGCCGGCCGGCGGGTGGTGGACCAGGCGGCCGGCGCCGCGGGCCGGGCCATCAGTCCCGAGCACTTCGGGGTCAGCCTCGGCTACGCGCGCGGGGCGCTCGACGACGCCACCGCAGCAGCTCTGTCGACCCGGGCCAGGGGCCGGCCGGTCGAGACCCTCGTGCCCGTCGGGCTCACGGCCTTGCGCGAGAGGATGGAGCAGTTCATCGACGTGGGTTTCTCGAAGTTCGTCGTCCGACCCCTCGTCGCCCCGGTCCGCTGGCGCGACGAGCTCGAGTCCCTGGCCGACGCGGTCGGCGATCTTCAGACCTGACGTCGCCCGCCGTCGGGAAGGACGGGCCCACCCCGACGGCGAGGGTCGGACCGCTCAGTAGCGGTAGGTGTCGGGCTTGTAGGGCCCGTCGAGCGGCACGCCGATGTAGTCGGCCTGCCCGGGCGTGAGCCTGGTCAGGCGCACGCCGAGGGCGTTCAGGTGCAGGAGGGCCACCCTCTCGTCGAGGTGCTTGGGCAGCACGTACACCTTGTTCTCGTACTGATCGGCCTTCGTGAACAGCTCCACCTGGGCCATCGTCTGGTTGGTGAAGGAGCTGGACATCACGAAGCTCGGGTGGCCGGTGGCGTTGCCCAGATTGAGCAGCCGGCCCTCCGACAGCACGATGACCGAGTGACCGTCGGGGAACACCCACTTGTCGACCTGGGGCTTGATGTTGACCCGCTCGATGCCGGGTGTCCGGGCGAGCCCGGCCATGTCGATCTCGTTGTCGAAGTGACCGATGTTGCCGACGATGGCCTGGTGCTTCATGGCGGCCATGTGCCCGGCCGTGATGATGTCCTTGTTCCCGGTGGCCGTGATCACGATGTCGGCGAGCCCGACGACGTCGTCGAGGGTCTTCACCTCGTACCCCTCCATGGCCGCCTGCAGGGCGCAGATGGGGTCGATCTCGGTCACGATGACCCGGGCGCCCTGGCCCCTGAGGGACTCGGCGCAGCCCTTGCCGACATCGCCGAAGCCGCAGACCACGGCGACCTTGCCGCCGATGAGCACGTCGGTCGCCCGGTTGATCCCGTCGATCAGCGAGTGGCGGCACCCGTACTTGTTGTCGAACTTCGACTTGGTCACCGAGTCGTTGACGTTGATGGCGGGGAAGAGCAGCTCGCCGTTCCGCTGCATCTCGTACAGGCGATGGACGCCCGTGGTGGTCTCCTCGGTGACCCCCCGGATCTCGTTGGCCAGGGTGGTCCAGCGCCTCGAGTCCTCGGCGAGCGAGCGCTCGAGCAAGGCGAGCACGACCGCCATCTCCTCGGAGTCGGCGGTGCCCGGGTCCGGGACCGCTCCGGCCTTCTCGTACTCGACGCCCTTGTGGACGAGGAGCGTGGCATCCCCTCCGTCGTCGAGGATCATGTTGGGCTGCTCGCCGCCCGGCCAGGTGAGGGCCTGATCGGTGCACCACCAGTACTCCTCGAGCGTCTCGCCCTTGAAGGCGAAGACCGGTACCCCCTTCGGGTCGTCGGGGGTGCCGAGAGGGCCGACGGCGACCGCCGCCGCCGCATGGTCCTGCGTGGAGAAGATGTTGCAGCTGGCCCATCGGACCGACGCGCCAAGGGCGACGAGGGTCTCGATGAGCACTGCGGTCTGCACGGTCATGTGCAGCGAACCGACGATGCGGGCTCCCGCGAGCGGCCGGATGGGCGACAGCTCGCCCCGCATCGTCATGAGGCCGGGCATCTCGTTCTCCGCCAGGTCGATCTCCTTGCGGCCGAACTCCGCCAGCGAGAGATCGGCCACCTTGAAGTCGGGCCCGTTCACGTCGGTGGTCATCTGTTCTCCTTTTCGCCGGGCATCAGGATACGGCCTTCGCCGGCCGGGCCGTGCATCAGGTGTTGAAGCGGAACTCGACCACGTCGCCGTCCCGCATCACGTACTCCTTGCCCTCGATCCTGGCCCGTCCCGACGAGCGGGCCGCGGCCACGGATCCCAGCTCCATCAGATCCTCGTAGCTGACCACCTCGGCTTTGATGAAGCCCTTCTGAAAGTCGGTGTGGATGACCCCGGCGGCCTCGGGAGCGGTGTCGCCCTGATGGATCGTCCACGCCCTGGCCTCCTTCGGGCCGGCGGTGAGGAACGTCTGCAGGCCCAGCGCGCCGAAGCCCACGTGGACGAGCTGCACGAGACCCGATTCGCTCTGCCCGTAGCCGGCCAACAGCTCCTCGGCGTCGGCGACGTCGAGCGCGGCGACCTCCGCCTCTATCTGGGCGCAGAGCACGACGGAATCGGTCGGGCGGACCAGCTCGGCCAGCTGCCGCCGGTAGGCGTCGTCCCCCAGCCGGTCCTCGTCGACGTTGAACACGTAAATGAACGGCTTGGCCGTGAGGAGGTGGAGGTCGCTCAGGGTGGAGAGCTCGATCTCACCGGCGGCCGCCGCCGAGGTGATGGTGCGTCCGCCGTCGAGGATCTCCCTCGCCCGCGTCGTCGACTCGATCAGCGGCGCCACCTCGGGATGCATCCGCCGCTCCTTGGTCAGCCTGGCCAGGCGGTTGTCGACGGTCTGGAGGTCGGCGAGGATCAGCTCGGTGTTCAGGGTGGCGATGTCGGCGGCCGGGTCCACTGCACCCTCGACGTGGACGACGTCGGGATCACCGAAGGCCCGGACGACCTGGCAGATGGCGTCGCTCTCGCGGATCGCGGCCAGGAACTTGTTGCCGAGCCCCTCGCCCTCGGAGGCGCCCCGGACGATCCCGGCGATGTCGACGAAGGTGACCAGAGCGGGGACCACCCGTTCGCTGTCGTACAAGGCGGCCAGGCGTTGAAGCCGCGGGTCCGGAACGGCGACGGCCCCCACGTTGGGTTCGATGGTGGCAAACGGGTAGTTGGCGGCGAGGACCTCGTTCCGCGTCAGCGCGTTGAAGAGCGTGGACTTGCCGACGTTGGGAAGGCCCACGATCCCGATGGTCAGTGCCAACGCTCTTCTCCCTTTGGACAACCCACGTGATGGCCAGCTTGCCCGAGCGGTTCACGCCCGCGCCGATCGCCTGGCCCGTGGGGCTCGCCTTCGCGATGGCAGCGTAGGTGACCGGGGGGAGGCCGGGTCACGCCCGGCCTGCGGACGCTCTGCCCGGGGCGCGACGATGGCAGGGTATGGCCCACGTGAGCCGGTCGGGGTGGTGGGTCGTCGTCCTGGCGGCGTCGGCCGTGCTGGGGGCCTGCGGAGCGTCGACGTCCACCACGACGTCCACCACGACGTCCACCACGACGCCCACCACGACGCCCACCACGACGCCCACGTCCACCACGACGCCAGGTGGCCAGAGCCGGACGGTGACGGCCGGAAGCCTGAGTGTCACCTTCAGCGGGCCCCGCTCCGGGATGGCGGGGTCCGCGGTCGATCTCGCCGCCAGGTGGGAAGCGACCCGGGCGTTCGGCTCCGTCGGGCCGGCATCCATCGACTACGGCGACGGCACCGGGGAGGTGTTCGTGCAGGCTCGCTTCTGCCGGGCCTCGCCCGCGGCGGTGCACTCGTCGCAGGCGTTCGTGCACCGGTTCCGACGCCCCGGGACCTATGTGGTCACCCTCGCCGTGGCCGACGGGTGCGCGCCCGGAGATCGGGCCACCGTGCATCTCCGTCTGGGCATCACGGGATGACCGGGACGCACCGCAGGCAATCCCGACGACTCAACGGGGCTCACCGGCGGCACCACCGAAGGAGGAAGGCCGGTTGCCCCCGGCCCCATCGACCGGGGTCAGGACTGGTGCTGGCGGAGCTCCCAGCGGTTGCCGGCCGGGTCACGGCACAAGAGGACCCTGATGCCCGTCCCCTCCGACATCGTGAAGTCGTCCCCCCGGCCCTCGATCCGGCGACACACCGGATCGAGATCGTCGAACACGACGGCCACGTGGGCCCTGGCGGCTGCCCGGTGCTCGGCGTCGCCGCTCAGATGGACCTGTGAGCCGTCGTCCGCCTCGAACCAGCACGCTCCCATCGCGGCCAACTCGGGGCCGGCGTCGAGCCGCCGGTAGCCGAGGACGTCCACCAGCCAATCGGTCTCCTGCTCGATGCCGTCGACCGGGACTCCGAGATTGACGTGATGGAAGCGAGGCACGAGGCAATTGTAACCCGGCCGCACTCGCGTTGCTCCGACGCACTTGCAGTGCGCCGAGGCCGCAAAGGTCCCCGCCCCCGGCTCCCGGCGGCTCGACTCGTTGTGCCGAAAGCTGTTTGCCGGCACCGTATCCTCGACTTTGCCCGTTCCATCGGGCAGAATCAGGCAATGAACAAGCGTGAGCTCGCCAAAGCCGTCGCCGTCCAAGCCGACGTCGACCTCAACACCGTGACATCCGTTCTCGACGGTTTCACCGATGTCGTCACCGCGGTCGTGGCGCGGGGCGAGCCCGTGGCCATCAGTGGCTTCGCCAAGTTCGTGAAGGTGGAGCGAGCAGCGCGCATGGGTCGGAACCCAGCGACCGGCGAGCAGATCCGCATCAAGGCGTCCAAGCGGGCGCGCATCACGCCGGTGAAAGCGTTCAAAGACGCCGTGATGCTGCCCTCCGGGGCTCCCAAGCTGGCTCGCGGTGCTTGGCCGACGAGCGCCGAAGCCGTGAAGAGCGCCGGTAAGACGGCCGCACCTGCGCCCGCCGGGGTTGCGAAGAAGGCCCCGGCCCGCAAGGCCGTCGCGAAGAAGGCCCCGGCCCGCAAGGCCGTCGCGAAGAAGGCCCCGGCCCGCAAGGCCGTCGCGAAGAAG
>Ga0307372_10000342_pt1 | contig 83505 bp, 80 predicted proteins | sample OX1MG_FD_202533 | JGI IMG/M metagenome (GOLD analysis project Ga0307372, IMG submission 202533) | Soil microbial communities from Risofladan, Vaasa, Finland - OX-1 | ecosystem: Environmental > Terrestrial > Soil > Coastal area > Acid sulfate soil | place: Finland: Risofladan, Vaasa | collected... | reverse complement strand
CAAGCGTCTGCTGACCGGACTCATCGGGCACGAGCCGCAAGCATGCTCAACCCGAGCTAAAACTTCAAGCAACCCAGCCAGCCGGCGTGTCGGGGGCTTCACTGCCGAGACCCCGTGAATGGACACCATCTACGGATACAATCTCGTGCATTCGATCGAGCGGTATATGTCGATGGCGCTCGGGGTGATCTTCCTCGTCCTGACCATCGTCGCATTCACACACGGCTTCGGGCCGAGCCATAGCACGACAGTGCACGGCAAGGCGTTCTGGGAGGCGGTGGCCCTCGAGTTCATGATTATCTTCTCGTTCACCGCCAGCTGGGCGCCCTACGCGTCAGACTTTTCCCGGTACCTGCCTGCCGGCACGCCTACCCGCAAGCCCTATGGGTGGTCCTTCCTCGGCATGCTGCTCGGCACCTGCTGGATGAACATCGTGGGCGTCTACCTGGGCACCCTCGCCAACAGCGGCGGCATCCTGCCGGCCATCAGGACAATCACGCACGGCTTCGCCGATGTGGCCTACGTCGGAATCATCCTCGGCGGCCTCATGGTGTGCGTCATCAACGCCTACAGTGGCGCCCTTTCCGGCATCACCTGGGATATCCCGCTGAAGCGGGTTCCCGCTGTCGTCCTCATCGGTGCCGTCAGCGTGCTGCTGTCGGTGGCGTTCGGCGGTCCGAAGTTCCAGGGCTCGCTGGAGGACTTCCTGTACCTGGTCGCGTACTTCGTCACCCCGTGGCTCGCTGTTGTCATCATCGATTTCTGGGTGCTGAACAAAGGCGGCAGCAACTACCCGGACATCGCTGAGTTCTACAAGCGCAGCGGCGCCTTCGGCCGGGTCCGCTGGCCGGGGTTCCTCTCCTTCCTCATCGGCGTGGCCGTATCGGTGCCGTTCATGGCCACCGTGCTGTACACGGGCCCGATCGGCAAGGCTCTGGGCGGTGCGGACATCAGTTACGGCGTCAGCGCGATCGTCGCTGGCACGCTCTACTACCTGTGGGGCAGGCAGGAGGTGCGGGTCCGCCAGGTGGCGGCGGCCCGCAGCACGGTCGCCGGTTCTGTGATCCAGTGAGCCGACGCCCGGGCTGGCCCGACCCCGCACAGGCTGGCCAGCCCGGGCCCGCGGGAGGCGCTGCGGCGGCCGCGGCCGCGAGGTCATCCCAGCGGCGGGGCCGCCACCTGCACATCCAGCACAGTGGGCAGGCCGTCCGCGAGGGCTTCGCGGACGGCCTGCCCCACCTCGGCCAGCCGGTCCACCCGGACCGCGCGGGCGCCGAGCCCGCGGGCTATCGCGGCAAGATCCACGCTCGGCTCGGTGATGTCCATCCCCACGCAGGGGGTGGCCTCGGCCGCTGGCCCGCGCATCCCGGCCAGGAACCGGCGCAGGATCAGGTAGCCCCGGTTGTTCAGGACCACCGACACGACCGGGAGGTTCTCCCGGACCGCCGTCCACAGCGCCTGCGGCGAGTAGAGGAAGGAGCCGTCTCCCAGCACCGCGACCACCGGCTCGCGGTCCCGGCCCAGGGAGACTCCCATGGCAGCGGGGAGGCCCCAGCCAAGGCCGCCGCCACGGGAGTAGAGGAAACGGCCTGGCCTGCGGACCGCGTGAAGGGCGCGGACGTACGGATCGCTGGTGACCGCTTCATCGACCACCACGGTCTCCGGCGGGAGCGCCGCCAGCGCCGCCTGCACCGCCGGGAGCGGGTGCATCCGGCCGAGCTCGTCGGGGCGTGCCTCGCTGGCCTGCCTGGTGAGCCGCGCGAGCCGGTCAGCGGACCTCGCCCTGGCGGTCTCGATCAGTTCCGCGGCCTGCGTTTCGTCCACCCCGGACAGCAGTGGCAAGAGCGCCTCGAGGGTGGCCCGGGGATCTCCCACCAGACCGAGCGAGGTCGGGTAGGTCCGGCCGAGGTCACCGGCCGCGGGGGACAGGTGGAGCAGGCGGAGCCCGGGCGGTACCGGCCAGGTGTCCTGGTATCCGAAGGTCATGAACCCTCGCGACCCGATGAGCAGTACGGCGCTGAACCTGGTCAGTTCAGCGCGCATCTGATCAGCGTCCGGGGCGAGCGGGCCGGCCCACAGCGGGTGCGCGGTCGGGAAGACGAGGGAGGAGTGCATCGGCGGCCCATAGACCGGGCAGCCGAGCCGCTCGGCCACGCTGACCAGTGCGTCGACCGCACCGGAGCGGGCCACCTCGTCACCAGCGATCACCGCAAAGCCGGCCCGCGGGGCGGCCAGGATCGACGAGGCAAGGTCGGGCAGCATGGCGGGGACGGTACGCCATTCGATGCGGGACGGCGCAGGCGCCGGCGGGACACCGAGATCTTGCAGGATGTCCATGGGGATCGAGATGAAGACCGGTCCGGTAGGGGGCGAGGCCGCGTCGTGGAATGCCCGGCGGAGCGCTGGCCCCAGGTCGGCAACCCGGTGGACCTCCTGGGCCGACTTCACCAGGCCATCCGCCATGCCGGTCAGGTTGCCGGAGAGAAACGGCTCGGCCATCAGGTGCCGCTGGTCCTGCTGCCCCGCCGTCACCACCATCGGGGTGCCGGTGGCCCGCGAGTTCGACAGGTTCCCCATCGCGTTTCCCAGGCCGGCCGCAGTGTGCAGATTGACGAAAGACGGACGCCCGGTGGCCTGGGCGTACCCATCAGCCATGCCAGCCGCGACAGATTCATGCAAAGCCAGCACGTAGTGGAAACGGCTGTCCCCGGCCAGCGCATCCATCAGCGGGAGTTCGGTCGTGCCCGGATTCCCGAAAATGTACCGGACGTGCTCCGTTTCCAGGATCTCAAGAAGTACCTCGGCACCCGACCGCGATTGAGTCAACCCGGCCCGCTCCTTACCGTGAAACCCTGCCGACCGTGACTGAGACCGTCGGCCGACGTTAATAACGAAATAAACGTAACATTGCCTGGCCGGGATAGCCCCGGGAAAAGAGAAATGATGAGTGAGACGTTTGTCCTGGTGCACGGATCATGGCACGGCGGATGGGCCTGGGAGCCGACCGCATGGTGCCTTTCCAGCGATGGGACGCCAGGCTCGACCTCGGGGAGTTCTACCGGGCAGGACTGCCCCGCAGCTACATCGCGGTCACGGAGGACCGGGCCCTGCCGGAAGGGGCCTGGCATCCTGGCATGTCCGGCCGGCTCGGCACGTTCAAGCTGGTCGAGATGGCGGGCAGCCACGAGGTCATGTTCACCCGGCCGGCCGGGCTTGCCCGTAAGCTCGGCGAGGCAGCCAACGACTGAGGGGAAGGCCGATGGCCGCCCGCGAGATCAGGATTGACCCGGCGCGCCCGCTGGCGGATCAGCCGGATACCGGGCACAACCGGTGGCATCCCGAGATCCCGGCAGTGCTCCGGGTCGAGCCCGGAGACGAGGTGGTGCTGGAAACGCGGGATGCGGTGGACGGCCAGATCGGCCCGGGGTCCACGGCGGCGGACGTGCCGCGCGTCGACACCACAGTGGTGCATCCGCTGACCGGGCCGGTGTTCGTAACGGGCGCGGAGCCCGGCGACCTGCTCGAGGTGGACGTGCTGGAGGTCGGCACCGCGGCTTTTGGCTACACGATGCTGTCACCCGGATTCGGGTTCCTCCGGGACGATTTCCCTGAGCCATTCCTGGCGCGATGGCAGATCGAGCGGGGCTTCGCGGTCTCTCCAGACGTGCCGGGGGTACGCGTCCCTGGCCATCCGTTCATGGGCACGATGGGGGTGGCCCCCTCGAACGACCTGCTGGCGCGGATAACCGCACGGGAGCGTCACCTGGCCGCGGCCGGGGGGATGGTGGACCTCCCTGCGGCGGCCGGCGCGGTTCCCGCCCGCCCGGCCGTCGAGGCCGAGGGCCTCCGTACCATTCCTCCCCGGGAGAACGCCGGCAACGTCGATATCAGGCAGCTCGGCGCCGGGACACGATTCCTGATCCCGGTGTGGGTTCCCGGCGCCCTGTTCTCCGCTGGCGATGCGCACTTTGCGCAGGGCGACGGTGAGGCGTGCGGGCAGGCGATCGAGGTCCGCGGCACGCTCCGGGCCCGGATCGGCCTGCGCAAGGGCGGGGCCGCCGGCCAGCACGCCGGTCAATCCCGATTCGAGCGGATGGCGCCGTCACCCGCGCGGGGCCCGTACTTCGCGACCACCGGGATCTGCGTGCGGCGTGACGGGAGCAACGCAGCGGAGGACGTTACGCTAGCCGCCCGCAGCGCCCTGCACGCGATGATCGAGCATCTCGGCACCAGCTACGGCTATAGCAGGGAGCAGGCCTACGTGCTCTGCAGTGTGGCGGTGGACCTGAAGATCAGCCAGCTGGTGGACGTGCCGAACGTGCTGGTCTCCGCGTTCCTGCCGCTAGATATCTTCGGCGATGCCCGGGCCTGAGCCAGGTGTGCGCTGGGCGCAGCCGAGTGCGTGCTGTGGCTGCCAGCGTTCAGGCCAGGCTCTTGCGGGCGTCACTCGAGATCTCATACATCCGCAGGATCTGCAGGGCGACTCCGATGCGCAAGGCGGCCTGCGCGTCGTCCGCGAACACACCGAGCAGCCGTTCCAGCTTTCCCACCCGGTAACGCATGGTGTTGTAGTGGTAATGCAGCACCCGCGCCGACTCCGCGATATTGAACCGGGTGTCGAGCAGGACCGCGAGTGTCTTCAGCAGATCTGAGCGTCCCGGTTCCGGGAGGTCGAGCACCGGGCCCAGGGTCTCCCGGACGAAGACCTGCAGCTCGCTCTCGCTCACGCTGTTGATCAGCCGGTACAGGCCGAGTCCGCTGAATCCGGTCACTGCGCCGCTCCCGCTGAGGCGGCGCCCGATGTGCAAAGCGACCCGGGCCTCCTCGTACAGCCGGGGGATGTCCCGCGGCCCGGCGCTGACCTGGCTCACCCCCACGGAATAGGCGGCCCGGGTCGCGGCGGTGAGGTCGGCCTGGACCTTCCGGGCCAGCGCCACCGGATCCTCGACGCCGACCACCGCCACCAGTTCCGTGGCGAATCCGGCCACTGCCGCGTGAGCGTCCCGGCTGCGGATGGCTGACGTCCACAGTTCGAGGGAGCGCACTGCCGCTGGCTCACGAGGGCGGGGCGAGTCGCCGGCAGGCTCGGCGCCGTCCCCGTGCCGTGCGACGAGTACCGCCAGCGGCCGCTGCAGGTCCCACCGGAACCTGGCCGCGCGGGCGATCGCGTCGTCCACGTCGGCCGGGGTACTCGTGATGAGATCGTGCAGGGCGTTGGCGGCAAACTGCTGCTCAACCGCGAGAACTGCGAGGTCGCGGGTGATCTCGAGTGCGGCCACCAGGGCCGCCTGCTCGACCGCCGGGCCTGCCACCGCAGGTGGCAGGGCGTCCCTGGCACCCACTGCGAGCACGAACCCGTGTTGCATCGCGCCTGCGCGGATCACGCCAACAGCCCACCGGTCTCCAGACTCCTCGTCCTCATGCACACCTGCGATCAGCCGTGATGTGTCGATCGAGCCGCTTGCGTCCCGGAATCCCCGCTCGCCGAGGAGGTCTGGCCAGGTAGTCGCTGCGAGCTGGCGTCCCGCCGGATCGCAGATGACCACGTCCGCGTCCCGGAGGATCATCGCGAGCTCGTCGAGCAAGTGCCCAAGGCCGCCCCCGGTCAGCGCCACCCCGAGAAGGGTCTCGTGAATCTCCTGCCGTTTCGCCAGTGCGGCGGCCTGACGGTTCACGATGGTCTCAAAGGCCTGGCTGAGCACGTCGTCGAGCGGGGCGGTAGGCGGGATGACCACGACCGGGAAGCAGGCGGCGTCGGCTACTTCCACCACGGCGTCCGGCACCTCGGACAAGTACTCGTCCAGCTTGACCCCGAGGCCGGCCAGGCCATTCGCGGCGAGCTGGGCGACGAGGCGGCCGAACTCAGCCGGCTCACGCGGCAGCGGGTACCCGGTGGTCAGCAGGAACTCTTCCTGCTTCGTCCACCGGACGATATTGGGGACCGTCATGACATTGAGCCGCCGGATCAGCCGGCCGAGCCCTTCGGCGCCGGCGATGAGCCGGGCTCCCCGCATGGCTTCCTGCCCGAGCAGCTCGCGCACCGTCAGGGCGTCGTACGGGACCTGGCTGCTATCCCGGCGCTGCTCGGGCGGGGGCACCATGCGAGCATATCCAGCGAGGCGGCCGGGACGCTCCGCTGCAGTCGGCGCTGCGGCGGCCAGCCCAGCCCGGCTTGGGCTTCCCGGACTCAGGACGGACGGCCCGGCGGTGGCCCGGCGCACGGATCCTCGACCAGGCCGCGGGCCCAGGCGAGATCCGCCTCGGTCGGCTCCGTCTCGGCGTCCACATCGAGCAGTTCCAGCGGGTTCTCGGTGATCATCCGCGTGACATCCTCCAGCGGGACACCTTTCTCGAACAAGGTCTGCCCGAAGATCCGCAGGGCCTCGGACGGAAGCGGGTTGTGCCGCTGGCCGGTATCAGAGACGAGCAGGCAGCGTGCGGCACCAATGCGGGCGATGCTCTCGGCGATCTTGTCCACTGCGGCGTACTGCCACGCGGGGGACACTGTGCAGTAGCCGAACTCGGGCATGGCGCCCAGCCTTGCCACTTCCTCCAGGGTGTCGAGGTCGAAATTGGGCACCCGGAAATAGGGGTGGGTGACGACGATCTTCTCCACCCCGACCGAGCGCGCCTCCCGCACCAGGGACACGATCTCCCGCGGCGCCAGGTGGCAGGTGCCGAGGATCGCCCCGTGCTCGGCGACAAGCTCGAGCACCTCCTTCACTTCCGGGCGCAGCTTCCCATCCCGGTCGGCAACCCAGATGCCCTCAGCCTGGCTCCGGCCGCCTTTCTGGGAGTCGTAGCCACCCGTCCCGCCGTGCACCTCAGCGTGGTAACCCGCGTCAACGGTGGGCATCCATACTTCCTTGCCGCCCAGCCGCAGGGCGGCCTCGACCGCCGCCGGGTTGATGCCGCCGACGTAGTAGTTGAGCACGATCCCGCCGTACACCCGGATCCCCGGGACGACCCGCTGCACCAGGTAAGCTCGGGACACGGTGTTCTCGTGATGGCACTTGAGGACGATCGCCCGCATCCCGGCATCACGGGCGGCCCGCACGATGTCGAAGTCGTCGGCCAGCCGGGGGAACAAGTCCGGGTACGGGTGGCAGTGCAGATCCACCGCCCCCTCGACGTCCACGAGCGGTCCTCCGTAGGTTCGCCTGCTCACGCGTTCCTCCTGCTGCGGTGGGGCCGGGGTGGCCGGCTGCGTCCTGGTCAGAAGCTGGTGATGACGGAGAATCCGAGCGTCTCGAAGGTGTCCATCGCCTCCAGCACGTCGTTCGTCTTCTCCAGCGCCAGCGTCTGCCCGATGTGGGTTGTTTCACACTAGTTGGGGGTGCTGAGCTGGCAGTATGTCGAATCTCGCCCATAGAGCCCAGAGTTTTTTGGCACATGATGCCACACTTGTGCAAGGGCCGCGACCGGGCGATCATGCGTGCGCGGGTGCCGGGCGCCCGACGATCTGCTCCCAGGCCTGCGGGTCGGTCGCGCCTTCCGTGCACAGGAGCAGAACCGAGGTTTCTGGGCCGAGCCGGAGGGCCTTCCGGACCGGCGCCCCGGCTGTGTCGCCGGTGACGGCCAGCAGCCCGCCGAGCGCCGCCGCGCCGGTCTCGCCGGCGACGATCCCCGCCGCGGCGAGCGCCCGCATGGCCCGGCGGGCACACTCGTCGCCGATAGCGATCATCGCGTCAAATCCTGCTGAAACGAACGGCCAGGCGACTTGTGAGGGCGTGCCGCAGTTGAGCCCGGCCATGATCGACGGGTGCGGGCCGGGCACGGTGATCAGCTGGCCGGCCCGCAGCGAACCCATGACGCAGCTGGCGGAGGTGGGTTCGACACCAAGCAGGAACGGCGACCGCGCCGCTGTCTCCGGCTTGAAATGACGCACCGCCGCGGCACCGAGCGCACCGACGCCGACCGGGATGGCCACCACATCGGGCTCGGCCGCCCCCGCAGCGGTGAGCTGATCGGTGACCTCGGCGAAGATCGTGGAGTACCCCTCGATGACCCACGTCGGCGTGCGCGTGTAGCCGGGCCACGACGTATCCGAGATGACCAGGCAGTTCTCGCCGGCGTCCTGCGCTGACCTGCGCACCGCCGCGTCGTAGTCACCGTGCACGACGGTCACCCGCGCACCTTCGGACTCGATCGCCCGGATCCGTGCCGTGACGGTCCCCTCGGGGACGTAGATGGCGGATTCGAGACCGAGCAGCCGGGCCATCCGGGCCACCGCGCGGCCGTGGTTACCATCGGTCGCGGCAGCCAGGGTGAACGGCCTGAGCGGGGCCAGGGCAGCCCGCAGGTCGCCAACGCTGTCCCAGGCCACGTCGTGGCCGAGCCGCTCGATCAGCGCGCGGTAAGCCGCATAGGAAGCGCCGAGCATCTTGAAGGATGGCAGCCCGAGCCGCCAGGACTCGTCCTTCGCCCACACCTCGCGCACGCCAAGTTCCGCGGCCAGGCCCGGGCAGCGGGCCAGCGGCGTGGCAGCGTAGCCGGGCAGCCTGCGGTGGACCAGCAAGGGCTCTCGGCTGCGGAAGGCGCCGGCCACCTGACGCCTGGCGGCGGGGCTGAGCCACACCTCGGGCGGGCCGGGCACTGCCCCGCTCGTGGCGGCGGTCATCGGCGGCCGCGCAGCCAGGTGAGCAGGCGGGCAGCCTTCCGCCGCGTTATCGTCCAGATCAAGCCCAGCAACCCGATCGGGGCGTTGCGCCCGGCCGCCGGCGGACTGGCAGCGGCATCGCCCGTCCCGGCAACGGGAGCGGCCGGCCCTGGCCCGGCGGTCACCGCAGCCTCCGGACCGGACTTGATCTCGGCGGACATCCGGTCGGCGAACTCGGCGAAGAGCGTCGCCGCGACCTCCTGCACCCCGCGGCCCAGCGTCGCCACCCGTCCGGTCAGCCGGACATCGCTGCTCACCGCTATGCGGGTGCTGCCCGGATCCGGTTCGGTCAGTGCCGCGACAACCGTCGCCTGGGCGGTTCCTGCTCCCTTGCGGTCCCTGCCCCGCGCCAGCATGCGCACGGTGCGGCCGGTGGGATCACGTTCCTCGATCACCACCTTTCCCTGGTAGCTGACGGTGATCGGGCCTACCTTGACCTCGACCACGCCCTCGACGGTGCTCGGGTCGATGACCCGGGAGAGGCTGGCACCGGGCATGCAGCTGGCGACCCGGGGGACGTCATCGAGGAACGCCCAGACCTGGTCCACGGGTACCGGTACATCGACCTGCTGCTCGATCCTCATCGGCTCTCCTGCGGTTCGGCACGGGCCTGCTCATCCAGCAGCGCGAGCACGCGCTCGGGCGTCATCGGTAGCTGAGTGGGCCGCACTCCGATCGCATCATGGATGGCACTGGCGATGGTCGCGGCGACATTCCCGATCGGTGGCTCGCCGATCCCGCGAGCGCCCAGCGGGCCTTTGCCCTCACCGCTCTCGATGATGCCGACCTGGACGTCAGGGAAGTCCAGCGCGTTGGGAATGAGGTAGTTGGCGAAGAGCGTGGACTGGACGTAACCGTCCTCGACCATGATGTCCTCGGTCAGCGCGTACCCCAGGCCCTGCATCGCGCCACCCTGGATCTGGCCCTCGACGCGCATCGGGTTGATGGCCCGGCCAACGTCGTGGCAGGCGGCATAGCGGAGCACCGTGACCTCACCGGTCTCGACGTCGACCTCCACCTCGGCCGCGTGCGTGCCGTAGGTGTAGTCGGGGAAGCTGTCGCCCTGGCCGGTGCGCGGGTCGAACGTGCCCGCCTCGGCCCGCCATACCGACAGGTGCGAGGCGTGCACGCTGCGCTGGTCGCAGGCGGCAACAAGCTCAGCCAGGGTCAGGCTGGCCGCGGCTGGCTCCGCAGCGGCCGGCCCAGCCGGGTCGGGCGGTTGCCCCGGTGACACCCCGCCGTCGGCGAAGACAAGCTCCTCTGCTGGCGCCGCGAGCAGTTCGGCGGCCACGGCCCCGATCCGCTCGCGCAGCTCCATTGCCGCGTTGAGCACAGCGTTCCCGGACATGTAGAGCTGGCGGGTGGCGAATGTGCCGCCGGCAGGCGGGTTCAAAGCGCTGTCGCCGATGTAGATGCTGATGTCGTCCAGCGGGACGCCAAGCACCTCCGCGGCAATCTGGCAGAGGCTCGCGGCCTGGCCGGCGCCGAGGTCGGTGATGCCGGTACGGATCAGCAGGGTGCCGTCGGCCTGGAGGCTGAGCCAGGCAGAGGCGCGGTCGCGGAACCAGATGGTCCGGCCGTAGGGGTGGCGGTTGCAGCCGATTCCCCGGCCGACCCGCTTCGCGGGGCCGGAGGGTTTGGACGGCTCGCCGAGCATCTCCAGCGCACGGTGCATGGACTGCTCCACCTCCACGCAGGTGGACAGCTGCTCCCCGGTGGGAATCTGGTCCCCCTTGGCGAGGAAGTTGCGTTCGCGGACCTGCGTCCGGGACAGTCCGAGCCGCTCGGCGAGCATGTCCATCTGCGACTCGTAGCCGAACACCACCTGCATGGCACCGAAACCGCGGAAGGCGCTGGCGGGCACGTTGTTGGTGAACACCGCCCGGGCGACCACGCTGGCGCTGGGCGCGTGGTACGGCCCGCAGGCCAGTGCCGCGCCGGCGAAGAGCACGCGCGGCGACAGGTACGGATAGGCACCGGCGTCGCCGAGGATGTCGACCTGCTGGGCGATGATGGTGCCGTCGCTGCGCGCCCCCGTGCGGTAGCGCATGATGAACGGGTGCCGCTTGGTGCTGGCGAGCAAGGACTCCTGGCGGTCCCAGATCATCCGCACCGGCTGCCGGGTATGCCAGACCAAGAGCGCCAGGTACGGCTCGACGGTCATGTCCTCCTTGCCGCCGAAGCCGCCGCCCATGTAGGCGGCGATGACCCGTACCTTGCTCGCCGGCAGCCCGAGGATCTCAGCGATCGTTGCGGCGTGCTCGATGACCTGTGTCGAGACGCGCAGCGTGAGCACCCCGTTCTCCATCCAGCCCACGCCGGCCTCCGGTTCCAGGTAGGCGTGCTCGACGTGCTGGCTCCGGTACTCGCCCTCTACCACCACGTCGGCGGCTGCCAGCGCGGCAGTGACATCGCCGGTGTGAATCTCCCAGGTGACCAGGGTGTTGCCCGCGCTGTGCACCCGCGGCGCATCGTCAGCCAGGGCCTCGTGCACGTCGAAGACCCCGGGCAGGTCCTCGTACTCCACCGAGACCAGCTCCGCGGCCTCGTCCGCGATCTGCTGGGTGGCTGCCGCGATGACCGCCACCGGCTCGCCGAGGTAGCGGACCCGGTCAGCGGCCAGCACCGGCATCACCACCTCCAGTTCGGCGAGGCCGCCGCTGGCCAGCTCGACAACCCGGTTGTGCGGGACATCAGCCGCGGTGAGGACGGCGGCCACGCCGGGCAGCGCGCGAGCCGCGGCCGCATCGATGGAGACGATGCGTGCGCTCGGCAGCTGGCTGCGGACGACCCGGCCGTACAGCATTCCGGGCAGCCGCCAGTCCGCCGCATACAGCAGCGATCCCTTCACCTTGTCCACGAAGTCGTGGTGGGCTGGCGACTGCCCGACCACGCGGTAGCCTGCGCCGGGCTGCTCACCATGGGTTCGCCGGGGCTGCTCGATGATGGTCATTGCGCCCTCCCGCCGGGGCCTTCCGCGGGCCCGGCTTGCGCGGCGTACTCCTCGACCGCGTCGAGGATCTTGGTGTAGCCGGTGCACCGGCACAAGTTGCCGACCAGCGTGTACCGGATCTCGTCCCGGGTGGGCCGGCCCCGGCGCCGCACCAGGTCCAGGGCGGTCAGCACCATGCCGGGGGTGCAGAAACCGCACTGCGAGGCGCCCCGGCGCAGGAAGCTCTCCTGCAGCGGGTGCAGGCTGTCGTCCGCACCTGCCAGCCCGCGGAGCGTGGTGACCTGATGGCCCTCCGCCTGCACCGCGAGGAGCAGGCAGCCGTTCACCGGGTCACCGTCGAGCAGCACGGTGCACGTCCCGCAGACACCCTCCCCGCACCCGTAGCGCACATCGGCCAGGCCGAGCTCATCGTGCAGGATGTCGAGCAGGCTGTCGGACGGGGTTACCCACACCTCGTGGTCACGGCCGTTGACCGTGAGCACCACCGTGCGCTTGGTCATGCTGCCGCTCCCCTCGCGTTGTCGAATGCGTCGCGCAGCGCCCGGGCACTGAGCACCCGGACCAGCCGCCGACGGTAGCCAGCGGACGCGTGCACATCGTCGCCGGGCTCCACGCTGTCCGCTATCTCCGCGGCCACCTGGGCGATTGTCGCCGCACCGGGCGCGCGGCCCGCCAGGCCGGCGAGCAGTTCCGGCCTGGCCAGCATGACGCGGTCGGCGACCCCGGCCATGGCCAGGTGCGCAGCGGCAACGACGTCCGCGCGCTCGTCGAGATCGATCCGGGCAGCCACGGCCACGATGGCGAAATCGGACGTGCGCCGCACCATTTCGTGGAAGGACCAGCCCTGGCGCGGGCGGGTCGCCGGGATGAGGACGTCAGTGATGACTTCTGCCTCCGCCAGTGCGGTGGTCAGGTAGGTGACGAACAGATCGCGAAGGGGAATTGTCCGCTCACCGGCCGGGCCACGAGCCACGGCCCGCGCGTCCAGGACAAGGCCGCAGGAGCTGATCTCCCCGGTCGGGTCCCCGTGCGCAAGGCTGCCGCCGATGGTGCCCCGGTTCCGGACGCGCACGTTGCCCACATGCCGGATGGCGTCGGCCAGCAGCGGGCAGTGCGCCCGCACCAGCGGATGCTCGAGCAAGGTGCGGTGCCGGGTCAGCGCCGGGAGCCGGAGCGTGTCGCTCTCGAAAGCCGGTTCCCGCTGGTCGGCCCCGTTGATGTCGATGAGCCTGGCTGGCCGGGCCAGCCGCAGGTTGAGCATGGGCACCAGGCTCTGGCCGCCAGCGATGATCTTTGCCTCATCGCCGTGTTCGACGAGCTGCTGGACAGCCTCGTCGTAGCTGTGCACCGCAAGGTAATCGAACGCTGCGGAAACCATTGCTCCCCTCCCGAAGTCCGTTACCCGGTCCTCATCCGCCGTCGGCGCCGAGCCGGGCGGTGGCTGCGGCCAGTACCGCCTGGTTGCTGGTGACAACCGGCAGGTGCAGCCGCTCGGCGATGGCCGGCCTCGCGGCCATCGCGCCGAAGTTGGTGCACGAGGCGAAGACCAGGTCGATGGATCCGTCGGCGGCGAGGTCGCCGAGAGCGCGGGCGGCGAATTCCACGATGTCAGCGCGGGATACCCGGGCGATCTGGAAGTTCTCCGTGATGCCGAGCCCGGCGATCCGCGCCACCTCCACGCCGTCGGCCTCGATGCTTGCCCTGATCTTCTCGTTGAGTTCGTCCACGTACGGCGTGATCACGCCGATGCGGGTGGCGCCGGTTGCCTCGATAGCCTCACGGACCGAGCGGATCGTGGATACCGTCGGCGCGCCGGTGAGGACGCGGATCTGCTCGCACAACTCGGTGTCGTAGTCGTTGCCGCGGAGGGCGCCAGCGCTGGTGCAGCCGAAGACCACCACGCCGGGGCGGGCGGTACCGAGGTCCCGGGCAGCAGGCAGGGCGAACTCGTCCAGCATGCGGTTCTCGCCCGCGGGAGTGGTGTCCTCCATGAACATCCGCGCGGTGTGCATCGAGACGCCTGGCGGGAGGTCCCGGACGAAGTCAACCTCCATCATCGTGTTGGAGGAGGGAATCATCAGTCCGACACGGCTGGCGGGGCGGGTCATGCTGGCCTTTCGGAGAACTCGGCGATCGGGACGGGGGCGGTACCTGGGCTGGATGCGGGGCCATCGCGCAGCGTGCGGTAGATCTCTATCTCGTCCGGCGAGGGTGGTGCCAGCTCCTCGATCTCGTCGGCCACCAGCAGCTCGAAGCCGGTATGCCGCCGGACCTGGTCGACGGTCACGCCGGGCTGCACGGCGCGCAGCCGCATGCGGCGGCTGTCTGGGTCGAAATCCAGCAAGGCCAGGTCGGTGACAACCGCGCCGATCTTGCCGAACAGCAGGCCGGCCCGCTCGCGGCTGTCGCGACCGGTGAGGTAGCCGGGACTGGTGATGAAGTCGACCTGCTGAACGAAGCGCCTCGGCTCGTGCTGGGTGACGATGAAGATCTGGTTGCACAGCGAGATGATGTCGTTGGCGCCGCCACTGCCGGGGAGCCGTACCTTGGGGTGCTCAACGCTGCCGATCACGCTGGTGTTGATGTTCCCGTACTGGTCAACCTGCGCAGCGCCGAGGAACCCGTAGTCGAAGTAGCCACGCTGCGCGAACAGGAAGATGTCAGTGATGTCGGTGAGCATCTGGGCGCCGTACGCGGCCCGCATCTCATTGGTGGAGATGGGCAGGTGCCCGGGCAGCAGGCCGGCGCCGATGATCCCGCCCTCGAGCACGATCGTCAGGTTCGGCGCCTGCCGGAGCCGGGCAACCGCGGAAGCGAGCAGCGGCATCCCCACGCCCGCGAAAACAACCTTGTGATCGGCCAGCAGACGGCTGGCGGTGACAGCCATCACTTCCTCGGCCGTGAAGTCGCTCATCGCGGCATCAGCCTCCGCGCGGCCGCCGTCCGGGCCGCGAGCCGCTCCGGGCCCACTCGTTCCAGGAAGACCTCGAAGTCGGCGTTCGCATCGACCTGTTCCCCGACGTAACGCAGCCCCGCATCCACGCCGTGCTCCCGGATCGACTGGACGTAGGAGTCGAAGTGATCCATGTCGGCCTCGTAGGCCCCGTAGCACTCGTGCGGGTAGGCGCCGTAGGGTGCCTCCACCACCGCGTCCACGGCGAAATGCGGCAGCATCGTCGCCCACGGCTGGGCGCTGATCTCATCCCGGCTCACAATCCGCTCCGCGCTGACGATGACCTTGCGTGCGGCGCGGGCCATGTCAACGTCCATGTGGTGGTAGCCATCGACCTGAGCGTTGCCGTACATGTCCGCCCGGTGCGCGTGGACCAGGGCCACATCGGGGTTGAGCGCGGGCACTGCGGCGAGCTGCTCACCGGTGTAGGGGCAGGTGACGGTCTGCAGCCCGACAGTCCGGGCGATATCCGAGCCGAGCATGCTCAGCGTAGGCAGGAAGGGCACGCCCATAGCCCCGGCCTTGTAGCGCAGGCCCATCGCGAGATGGCTCCACTCCTCGTACGTAGCCGCGCCGGTCTCGACGTAGTGCCGGAATATCGGTGCCAGGCCCCACCGCAGGCCGATGCCGACCCAGCTGGTGACGATCCGGTCCACCGCGCCCGTGGCCAGGAAGAGTTCAACCTCGTAGCAGGACAGCGGCCGGGACAGGGTCAGGTGCCGGCGGCGCTGCTTGAGGAGCGCGAACACCAGCGCCATCGGCGTACGCGAGTAAAGCGTCCCGCCGATCGCCACATGGTCGCCGTCGCAGACGAGCGACACAGCCTCGGCCGCGGTCATCCGCTTGTCGCTGACCCGCTGCTCGGCGGCCTCCCGCTGCGCCCTTACCTCCCGGAACGAAACCCGGGCGCCCATCAGGCCGCGCCCGGAATGGCCGGTCCGAGCAGGGGCAGGACCTCCGCAGCCAGCCGCTGCACCTGGTCGGCCTCGTAGTTGAACGGGCAGAACACGAGGTGCTGAGCACCCGCCTCGATATGCGCGGCGATCTGTTCCGCGCACTGCTCCGGGGTGCCCCGGATGGCGCTGTCCGCGCTGGACTCGCTCCACGCGGGGGTGTCGAAGTATTCCCCCACGTACTCGCGCGCCTGCTTCGTGGCGGTCTCAAACGAGGAACCGATGCAGAACGGCAATTGCGCGACGTTCCGCAGCAGGCCCGGGTCACGGCCTGCTTCCTCAGCGAACCCGCGTACCTTCGCCCAGGACCGGGCGAACGCCTCAGCGGTGTAGAAGTAGGTGATCCAACCGTCGCTGCGGGTCGCAACGCGCTTCAGGACCCGGTCCACGTAACCGCCGATGAGGACCTGCGGGCGGGGCTCCGGGCGGGGCAGCATCCGCACATGCCTCAGCACGCGGTCATCCCACTCACCGCTGAGGTCGTCCTCGCCCCACAACCGGTAGAGCATGTCCAGGTTTCGTTCGAAGACCCGGCCACGGCCCTTGAACGGCACGGCGGTCGCCTCGAACTCGCGCTCGTACCAGCCAGCCGCCATGCCCAGGGTGAGCCGTCCGCCGCTGGCGCTCTGCAGTGTTCCGGTTACCTTGGCCAGGATGGCGGGCTCGCGGATCGGCAGCACCAGCACGCCCGTGCCCAGCTTGATCCGGGTGGTCCGGGCGGCAACGACGGCCAGCGTGGTGAGCGCCTCAAGGAACGGGAATGGCTGCCTGGCACCGAGGAAAATGTGATCCCACGCCCACAGGGAAGAGAAGCCCAGCTTCTCCGCTGTGACGGAGTATTCCACAACCGCGTCCATGTCCGGGCTCGTGCGTTGCGGTGTGAAGTTCTCGAGCGCGAGGCCGAACTCGACGGTCATGATGAGTCTCCTGTGCATGACTTCGGGCAGTTGCCTGACCGGGGGAGTGGCTGGCAGCAATGAGAGCGGTGTTGCTGGCACAGCCCACAAGATGGATCGTACGCGTGGCTAACCAGCCCATCATTGGCGAGTTCTGACAGCGTCCATGCTTCTTCTTAGGCATCTCATGCCAAACATGCTGATCACCACCAGATCAGCGTGCCCGGCAGTCCCGGTGCTCACTGCGCCAGCGACGGCCGCCCGGGGCACCCGGCTCGGCACGTCAGCCGCGGTCGCCGCGGCGCGTCCTGCCGACCGTGAACCGATGACGACCCGGTGCGGCCCGGGCAAACCCGGTGGTCCGGACCAGTCGGACCACCGTCTGATCGCTGGTCCTGGCCAGTTCACCTAGGCCGGGGATATGCACGGAGGGCCTCGACCGTCTGGGTCGTTGTTCGGCCTGCGCCCGGCCTTGGCCCGCGGTCGACTGACGTGCTGGCTCACGCCTGCGCGGCGTAAGGAAGCTGCGTGGCAGCGGGTAGTTACACAGACAGCGACAACCACACGGAGGCCCTTATCGAGACCGCGAGATAAGCTGGGCCAACCCGATGGGCATGAACTCGACCGCTAGCAGGAGCTGGCCGTCGGCGACCACGAGCAGATCCCATTTCTTTTCCGGCCGGTAGTAGCCGGGAAGGGCAAGTGCGGTGCGTGCGCGGATATCTGCGCTGGCCAGGCCTGCGTCGAGGAGGATGTCGGTGAGGAGGGTTTCCAGGGCGCCCATCTGAGTGCCGCCGGTGACCGCGCCGCGGGTTCCTGCATCGATTTTCCCGGCCTCGATCTGCTTTTGCTGCTGCCGGTCCCTGGCGTCCCAGAATGCCTGCACCGCTTGCTGGAACCGTTCCTCCAGGTCTGTTAACACGAAAAGGCCCCTGCCAGGTCGGTGATCCCGTACGCCTCGATAGCGGCCGCTGTTGCGGCCTCAGCGTCGCGGGCGCGGAACGCCTGGCGAAGCCGCTCGCGTAGGGCCTCGGACAGTGAGGCCTGGTCGGGGACCTTGATGCGGCGCAGGTACTGGGCCTGGAACCGCAGTGTGCCACCGCGCATCTTGACGCAGTACGCCTCGATGAACAGCTGGGCGACCCGGGACAGCAGCAGGCCGCCGAGAACTTCCAGGTCCCAGGCGCGTGAGGTCAGGTAGTACAGGTTGTGGTGGGGGTACGTCCCGCCAGGGTCGAGAACCGGGTTGCTGCTCAGCTTCATGTCCGGGAGGTAGAGCTTGGGCTGTGCAGTGAGGTCGTAGTTGACCTTGTCGATCGTGCGGTACCAGTCTGCAGGGTTGCGCTTGGCGATGTGGCGGTCCTGCAGGTCTTTCTTGCGGGCCTGGAGATACTCGCGGAGCTTGGGATAGGTGGCGAGATCGACGAGCTTGCCGTCCCTGGTCCAGGGATTCACCAGATAGTGCCCGGACCAGTGCAGGGCACCTTGCCGGGTGTCGGCTGTCATCGCCAGTGGCAGCAGCCGGTCGGGCTCGACGGCACTCGAATCGGTGGTGACGTCCGCGCCGGTGGCGACACCGATACCGACTTTCGTGCCGGTCAGCAGATCTTCTAGCGGCCCGAAGTTGGCTTCCAGATGTTGCAGCAGAGCCAGCTGACGTGGTTCCAGCGACGGCCACGGTGCTGTCCCGCGAAACCAGTTGTCTACTGTCGTCGCCGTGAAGCCTGGGACCGCTGGTCCTTCACCTCGGGCCAGGCGGGTCACCGCGTCAGCCAAGTTAACTTGACCTCGTGCTCGCCCAGCACCTGCGCTTGCGCTGGCGACGACCGCCTGCTCTTGGGCGGCGCGCCGGAACATGACTACAGCCGGATAAGCGGCCACCTCGTCCTGGAACGCAGGGGCGTCGTGCATCTCGATGACTGCCTGGACCGCGAACGCACTGCTGATCATGCGGCGCAGCTCAGCACCGTAGGCTGACCGCATCCACCGGTCCGCGCAGATGAACCCGAGCGTCCCGCCGTTCTTGAGCTGGCGCAGCCCGGCTTCGATGAAACCTACGTAGATATCGCACCGGCCCACCATCGTCGGGTACATGTGCCGGTAGGAATCCAGTGCTCCCTCCGGGAGGTCGTCATACCGGATGTAGGGAGGATTGCCGACCACTAGGTCAGCCCGCCGATCTGCGGGCGAGGCCAGCAGGTAATCATCGACCCTGATCCAGCTGTTCGCCAGTGTGCTGGCTTCGGGCTCCCGGATGCCGCGATCGTGCAGTTCCCGTGTCACCAAGGCCGCGGCCCGGTCGGCAGCGCCGACGTCGAGCTCGTAGGCGCGGATCGACTCGCGAAGGTCAGAGACCCTGATGCCGTGCGCCATGGCTGAGCCGATCAACCGCCGGACCATGGGCACGAGAAACGCACCCTCGCCCGCAGCCGGCTCCACTGCGTAGCGTGCAGCGAGATCCTCCCCCGCCTGGTAACCAGCAAGATCGAGAATCAAGTCAACGACCACTGCTTGGTGTAGACGACTCCCCGGGTTTCGGCCGCCGACACGGCCCGCGGTGCCCTATTTAGCAGCGCTGAGGTCGCGGCTGGGTGAGGTGCGTCTTTGAGCCCCAGGTCGAGTGTTCCCTGGACGGACTTCACGCCACCGACACCCCTTCCCGTATTCAGGCCCTAGCCGCAGAGTTACACCGGTGCAAGTAGCGTCAGGGCAGCTTGGCACGCGTCGATGATACGAGAGAGGCCCGACACGCCAAGGCGGCGAAAGTTCCGACGCTGAGCTCTGCAAGGTCGGCGAGCGCGGCGCGTGGCGCTCCGTGCGTTGCTCATCCGTGGGTGTGACAACGTGAGGTCTTCGAAAAGGGAGTTCGGGTCACCGGCGCAGTGGGACTATCCGGCCATGCCTGTCGGGTATCCGCATCAGCCGCGGCAGGAACGGTTGCGCGTTCCCTCGTATTACGTAACACGACCGGCGGAAGCTCAACGTCCGGGTCGCCGGTCTCCCGGGACAACGCTGCGCCGAGCCGCGGCTGGCCAGCAGCCATTCGCGCAACCTCCCGGCGGCGTCGCCGCGGTCCGTTCCCCCGAGATCATGCAGCTCCCAGGTCATCTGGGATCGATCGGCCTGCCCACCTCCGCACCCTGCACGCGGCAACCAAGGCGGGTACCCTGAACACCGGCCGGTCGGCTGGCACGCGGACGAGGACATTCGCATCGTGCCTGCCCTGCGCCTCTAACCAGCCCCAGGCTCAGGGGATCGAGCAGCCGCTTCGCGTACAAGATCACCGCGCTTAGCTACGATGAGATCCTGGTCTACCTCCGCGGACCGCTACCCGGTCACCCAGGCCGCGGGCAGCGCCGATGGCGATGTCCGCAGGCGGGTCGAGTGATATAGAAAAACTGCTCTGACCCTCCCGGACGGGGATACTCCACGCACGCCCACCTGCTATCGGCTGTCCAGATCAGTTGTTCTGTCGCGCCGGTCGCTGCCAGTGCCCTGCTCCCTGGCGGACTATGGCCGGGGTCCTGGCCGTTGTACCGGCTCGCCCGATCTTCGCCCATCTCGGTCGTGCGTGTTGGGGGCGTTGTGCGCCGGAGTCTGACCGCAGGCCCAGGCGTCAGTCGTCCGGCTTCGCCATGTGGGGACGTGTTTGCGGGGTCGCGTTCGGTGAAGGAGAGAATCGGGCTTCCGGCCGGGTGCGCTAGGCGCTACATTGCGACGGGACGGCATGTCGTGCCGGGGGTTATGCGGGCGGGTGATCATGCCAGGATCAGGGCCGCTGCCTGGCCTGGCGGGATTGTGGCGGTGGAGGCGAGGCGGATGGGGTGGGTTCAGTCCGGCCAGGCCTGGGGTGAGCGCGCAACTGACTGGGCGTACCTGCTGGAGCCGTTCGCGCGGCGCGCCAGGCACGCCTGGCGGTGCAACTCCTGAGCGAATCCGGCGCACGCCTCCAGCTCCCACTCATAGTTGACCGACTCGGCGGACTCGTGCATCAGGCGGAGCGCGTGCTGGGCCAGTTCGGCCGCCTCCGCGGCCTGCCCGGAGTCGATGAGCCCGGGGAGCATCTCCAGCGCCCGGTCGACGCCCGCGACGTAGGTTCCGACCTCATTTTCATCCACGAAGCCGGAGACGAAGATGGCACGGTCAAGCTCCCGCCGGACGGTCTCGGCGCCATCTCTTCCGGACGCGGCGCTCTGCAGCTCGGCGAGCAGTACCCGGTCATGCCCGGCGGCACGCACGAGCCGGCCGACCAGCCACGCCGGCGACTGGCCGGCCAGGAACTCGCGAAGATCGTCGTGACGGCTCACCGGACTGCCCCTATCCCCAGCTCACGGCGGATCCACGCGACGTCCATGAGGATCGGCCGGCCGAGGTCGGCCTGGCGGTCGTTGTTCCAGTCCAGATCATCCAGCAGCATCTTCAGTTCGGCCCGGGCGTCGCCGCCGGCCAGGGCCGCCTCGCGTGGTGTCATCCCGAGGTCGTCGATCGTGCCGTCCACCCAGGACTCACGATGCGCGCGCAGCATGTCCTGCGCTGGATCCTCGGCGGAGACGAGGTAGCTCTCCAGGATCAGGATCCGGGCGCGAGGGTGGGGCTCACCGCCCATGCGCTCAGTCTTCCTGCGCACCTCGCGGGCGGCTGGCGCGATCGCACGCACGATCTCCTCGAACCCGGCGAGCCGTTCACGGGAGTTGGCCCACAACGTCCAGCGACGATTCTCCCTGGTGACCCTGCCCCGGCTGATGACCTTGCCTCCGTCGTCGGCGTGCAACTCCAGGACGTCGTCGTCGATCTCCACCAGCCGATCAGCGAGCCGCGACCAGGCCCGCGGCTCGTCGGGCACCTCCCAGACCACCTCGGCGTCGTAGTAGTCGTGGCCGTCGGCATTGCGCAGGTGCGGCTCGGGTAGCGGGGCGAAGAACTCCGCCAGATGCTCCGCCGGCGGCCGCCGCGTGAGCAGCGCGCTCAGCTCGCGGCGCTGCTCACGGGGGACACGCGCGGGGATCGCGAACATGCGCGGCTGCGTGCCGTCGTGCAGGATCCGGCCGCAGAACAGATCCAGACGGCGTGCGGAAGTGGAGAACAGCCGGTCCTTGAGGAAGACCGGCTCCCCGCCGGGCAGCGGGCGGACCGTGAGGCCGGCGCCTCGCTGGATCTCCCGGACCTCGAACAGCCCGATCGGGATGTGCTGCCAGGACTCGGCCAGCGCCCGCTCGTCATCGCGGAGCCAGTCGCCCCTGGCCCGCAGGAACCGCTCGGTGAGCCCGCAGTCAGTGAGGAGCAGGTCGAGGCAGAGCAGCGCGCTCTGCGGGTTACCGCCGCTCCTGGCGACGAGCCGGCTGAGTGTCTCCGCTGAGGCGGCGCGCTGCGCGTAGGCGGCCAGCAGCGCGTAGACCACCTCGGCCCGGTCGGTGAGCGGACGGGTGGCCTTGGCCAGGCAGCACATCTTGTACTTGCGGCCCGAACCGCAGGAGCACGGCTGATTGCGGCCCGCTGTCGTCTCCGGCGGAGCCAGCTGGCGCTTGAGCGCCCCGCGCAGTGCCTCAGCGGGCGGGTGACCGCTATGGCGCAGGTAGCCGTCAGCGGCCCGCGCGTCGCCGCGGCAGGCGGCGTACTCACCCGCGTCCAGCAACGCGGCGGGCAGACCCGGCTGCGCGGTCAGCGCCTCATGTGCCAGGCGCTCCGCGGTGTCAGAATCTCCGCTGCCCTCAGCGGCCCGGGCGGCGAGCAGCGTCACGGCCGCGCGTTCCGGGCCGGTCTCCGCGATTCGCTGAAGCATGGCCAGCTGGTCGTCGAATCGGGTGCCTTCGGCCGTGCGGCGTTCCACCTCATCCGCGACGTAGCCGACCACCGCGGGCGAGAGGGTCAGATAGTCGCGCAGCAGCGACGGCCCGTGCTCGGGGTCTTCGCCGATCCAGGTCAGCAGCAGGCCGAGTGCCATCGTGCCCGCCACGACCTCTGCCCGGCCGAGCCCGCGGATCCTGGCCAGATTCCACGGAGTGCCCCGGATGCCGACACTTCCGCCGAAGGTCTCCAGGCCAGCCGCACGCAGCGTCCGAGCCAGCGGCGGCATCGGCGACGAGAAGATCTTCGGCTCCGTGAGCATCCGGCCGATGAGGATCTCATACAGCGGTGCGAACGGATGGTCGATCGTTTCCTCGGCATACCGCTTCAGCGCCTCGACCGCCGCGAACGCGCACGCATCACGTAGGCGGCTGGTGCCAGCAGTCTCTTCCGGCGGCTTTCGTTCCGATATCTCCAGAGCGCCATCGCGGAGCCGTACCGACAGCAGATCTCCGGCCGGAAAACCCGCCAGCCAGCCGTCCGGCCCGGTCAGCAGCTGCCCGATCATGCCCTGCCCGGCAGGAAGGTCGTCGCCGATGCCAGGCGGCAGATCCAGGACGGTCGTCGCCCTCACCTCACCGCCGCCCGCCAGCGGCAGCCCGCCGACGGCGAACTGCGCCCACAGCGCCAGGTCATCATCCGCACTCAGCATCCCGGATGCCACCTCGGCCGCGGTCAGCTCATGCGTGAACGCCACGCCGTCAGCGAGCCGCAGCCCGCTCACCCACTCCCCATCCGGAGTCGGCAATAGATAAGGATGCTCGGCCAGATGCCTGCCAAGTACGACGGGCGCCACGTTCACAAGTCGCGCCAGCACCTCCAGGGACAGCGGTCCCCTGGCCTCGAGGAGAGCAGCGATCTCATCACTGCGGGCAGAGATATTGCCAATCATGAGAGAACCGTAGTGTGCACGGCAAGGTCAAATCACCACGCTTCATTCAGTCACGCCCCGCAGTTCACGCCGCCGCGGCGGGCGAGGGAGACGAAGAACCAGTTCCGGTCCGGCCCATGTGCGCCAGCCGCTGCGAGCGCTCAGCGCGAGTTGCCGGCCGGCGCACGGATGCCGGCGCCTGCCCGCCGCGCTGGCGCGGAAGCGCCACCCACGGGCGTACCACGCAGGTCTTGCGCGTGCCGTGTGTGGCGGACGACTACCTCATCGAGGTCCTCGCCGACCCCGCACACGAGGAACACAAAGAACGCCTGGAATGGCTCGGCCTCAACTCAGCAGATGAGTTCGACCCGGCCGCCTTCGACTTGGCCAAGGTCAATTCCGCGCTATCCGCCCTCGCCACCGTACTAGTCAAGGGCTGACGCATCGCCACCTGATGTCGAACGGCTCGGCCGGACAGCCCGGACCCACAGACCCCTGCAAGATCAACGCTGCGCTGCACTACTACGATCACGTTGGCCTGCTGGTTCGCCGCCTGCTGGAGGTACCGATCGGGCAGCCCCATCTGGAGTTCACCGCTGGCCCGGACGTGCTCACCACCCGGCCCGGCCAGATCCCTGACCGGGGACAAGAACTGCTATGGGCCACTACCGGGCTCAGCGTGGGTCCTATCGGGGCACTGCCGGGTTCACCCAGGTGAGCTGGGGAAATCGGGCAAAGTCAGAGTCCATGGAGCAGACCCCCACGCCGTGCTCGATGGCGAGGGCAGCGAGGTGAGCGTCGGTGACCAGGTTGCCGCGTAGGTCACCATCGACGATAAGCCGGTGAAGAATCTCCGCATGCTGGCTGCCTGGGACTGGCACCCACGTCGCGTCAGCGTGTAGCCAGTCGGTGATGTACGACCACGATTGCTGTGGACTCAGCGGGTTTGCTGAGGCGCGCGGGTGGGTCGAGATCCGCTGGAAGGCGAGCAGCGATGCCCACGGCAAGCCAACCCGGGCCGGCCCGTTGAGTGCTTCCTCCAGCCAGCCCCGGGCGGCGTCATGGAAGGTGCTGTCCGCGTCCACGGCGTAGAGCAGCACGTTCGCGTCGATGATCACTCAGGTGTGTTCCCCGTCATCAAGGAGCTCGAGAGTCTCCGCCACGTTGGACACGTCCACCCGCAGGCCAAGCTTGCTTGTGCGCTGCCGGAACGTCCGCTGGGCAGGATGATCTGCACGCAGTCCGGCGCGGGCAAGCTGGTTCACCGCTTCGCTCAGGCCAATGTTGCGCTCGCGCCGGAGTTGCTCGGCTGCCGCCGCTACATCCTCATCGAGCCTGATCGTCGTGCGCATGCCACCAAGCGTACATCAGTGATGCGCAAAAACAGGCATCGCTGATGCTGATCAGATGGCTTTGGCTGATCGCGTGACCGATCCTCGGCCGACCCGACCTGATAGCCGACCTCAACGCTGAAGACGATGAGGGTCTCGGCTGGTCTGCCCTGAGCGACGCCCGCGATGGGCGGCTGGGCTCGGCGTCAGTCGGCTTGCGGCGCGTCGTAGATGGTGCGTTCCCGTACATCCGGGAGATACCGGGCGGCGGTCGCGAAGTCCTTGTCGTCGTGGAGCACAACCAGGTCATGCTGGGCTGCGGTGGCGCAGATCAGCAGATCCACGGCCGACAGTGCACGGTGGGCTCCCTGTCGCAGCAGGCGATACTGCGCGAACTCTATCCACCGCCACGCCCCCTTGGGGATCGGCGCATCCGGGTACAGCGCATCGAACATTCCCGACATCTGGTCGTACTCGTCGATGGTGCGGGCCGATCGGCGGAATTCGACGCGCTGGGCCTGGCAGGAGCCGACCGCGCCCTCGCAGACGACATCCGCCCAGGCTTCCCGCAGCGCGGAGTCCCGCAGGATCCGCCACAAGGCAGAAGAGCCGAGCAGGTAGCGAATCACGCCATCGGGTCCTTCTCAGCCGCCCGGCGGTACTCCCACCCCTCGAAGTCCCACCCCGCCGCCAGCGTCGCATAGTGCTCCAAGGCCGCGATCCGGCGGTGCCGGGCTGCGAACTCCCGCAACGCAACGTTGACAGTCTCCTTCTTCGTCTTCGCCCCGGACAGCCGCATGGCCTCGGCGAGGGCCTCCTCATCGATGTCGATCTGGGTCAGCGCCATCATCCACCTCGCAACTGTTGATGATGTATGTCTTTAGTGTATGTCATCAACATGATGTGGGCGCGCCGTGGAGCGAAGCCTCAGAGCAGTACTCAGAGCAGAAGTTCCTGCAGGTCAGCCAGATCATCGAGCGATTCAGGGGCCGCGAGGGACAGAGCGAGGCGGACGGGAAGTGGACCAGGTTCGTCACCGACGTGCGGAACTGGTACATCTTCACCGGGCTAACCGGGCGGACCGGGGAGTTCGTGCAGCCCGGCGGTGGCGGTGTCGCGGCTGAAGTCCTCGATCCGCTCGTCGAGTTCGCGGGCTTGCGGTGAACCGTGGTAGCGGGGACGCGCGAATTCGGCGCGGACACGCCCGAGGCGCTTGGGCAACGCGTCGATCCGCTGGCCGGGCGGGAGCATCAGCACTGGCTCCAAGGTGGCAGAGACACTGTCCGGCTGGCCCGCGCGAAGCCGGGCAGTTGCCAGGTCGACATGAGCCAGTGCTCTGCATCCGTAGCCTGGCTCCTCGCCTGGGCCCCAGCCCTGTTCGTAGAATTCCGCCGCGCGGACACGTCGAACAAGGTGCATCTGCGCTCGCCCAGGAGGGCCTCGTAGTCAGCCGTCAGGGCTTGCGCGGGCCGACGCGAGTCGGCAGCATCACCACGAGCGCGGCAACCACCAGCACGAGCTGGCGTGGATCGCGGTCGTGCTGATTCCGGTGTTGTTCGTCGTGGCGACAGTGCTCGGCGAAGTTGTGATCGGAGCACTGGGTTACCCTGCTGGCGGAAATGAGACCCCGCCGGTAGGTCTCCGGGCCGCAGTGGGCATCCCCGCCACGCTCCTGCTCGTTGCGCCCGGGGTCATTGCCGGGATCTACGGCCTGCGTGCCCGGCGGGAGGGAGAGCCGCGGGGCCTTTGGCCTGCCGTCATAGGCATCGCGGTTGCCGCGGTGTTTCTCCTCGAAACGATCGCGTCGTTCATCGCCCAGGGCTGACCAGCGATCCGGCTCCTGGAGGGCAGGTGAGCGCCCCGGGGATTCGCGGGTGCGACAAGAGAGAAGAGCCGGCGCTCGGTCCACCCGAATAGCCAGGAGTGCCGCGGTCAGCGAGCCGTCGTCGGGTACGGACTGTTCGTCGGCAAGAAGGTGGAGCTGGGTGGCTCCGCCGGACGGCGGGCACCGCGCGCTCATGCCTGACATGCGAGGGCGGATGGCCGCCCCGGGGTGGCGCAGGAGTGCCACCGCCGCCATGCGGCTCCTCCGGGCAGGAACCGGCACCTCACTGAACCGCGCCGGAGCGCCCAGGCCGCCGGAAAGCGGCCGGGTAGCTCATACCCGTGCGGAGGTCAGCCTGTTCCGCCGCACGGCCTGCCGGAGGTCGGTGACGGTCACCAGGCCCACGACCCGGCCGTCCGCCAGCACGACCGCCACGACCTGGCCGCCAAGCGGGCGGCGGGTGATCAGCGGCCCAGCCGGATCACTGGGCGCTGCCAGGTACAGGGACGGGACGGCAATGGCCGCCTGGTCGAGCCGCAGCCCGGTTCTGTCCCCGGGAGGAATCCTGGTGAGCAAGTCACTGAGCACCAGGCCGACGAGCCTGCCATCGAAGTCCACCACGGGGAACGCGTCCTGCCGGGAGCGGGCAGCGACCCTGTCGATGAAGTCCGCGACCGTGCTCCAGGCCGGCGCGAGTTCAGGGTCGGGCGTCATGATGTCGGCTATCCGCACGCCGCCGAGCGCGGACGCGGCCAAAGCGGCGTTCTTCTCCGCCGCGGCGGCGTTCATGAGGAACCACCCGATCAGCATCAGCCAGATCCCGCCGAGGCTGCCCCAGGCCAGAACCTCAGCTACGCCGACACCCACGATTCCCGCGCCCAGGACCTGGCCGGCCCGGGCCGCCGCGGACTCGGCACGCTGGCGGTCATGGTAGTGCCGCCACAGTATGGCCCGCAGGACCCTGCCGCCATCCAGCGGCGCGCCCGGCAGCATGTTGAAGACGGCAAGCAAGCCGTTCATCGCGGCCAGCCACCCCGCCGCTGCGACCACCAGGGCCGGCCCGCCAGCGTACTTGACGGCTGCGGCCGCACCGAGGAAAAGGCCGGCCGCCGCCACGCTCGCGGCAGGCCCGGCCAGTGCGATCCGCAGGTCGGCGCCGGCATCGGGAGGGTCGCCCTCGAGTTCGGCGACCCCGCCCAGCATCCACAGCGTGATCGACCGCACCTTGACCCCGTGGCGTCTCGCCACCACCGCGTGCGAAAGCTCGTGGGCGAGCAGCGAGGCAAGGAACAGCACCGCCCCGGCCACAGCGACCGTCCAGTACAGCGCTGCGGGCTGGTGCGGTAGCGCGCTGGGCAGGATACTCGCGCCCAGCAGCCAGGCGATGAGCACGAGGATGACAGCGACGGTCCAGTTCGCTCCCACCGGTATTCCGCCCACCCGGCCAAGCCGCACATCTTGCTTCAACGTGCCTCGCCTCATCACTCTCACCACAAGACTGCGGCCCTGCCGTCACGCTGCCAAGAGGCGCTCTTCCCGCTCTTGCAGGACCTTCGCCCCGGCGCGGCTGAATTCCAGGCCCGGCGCACGCGCAGTTCCGGCCTCGGCGGGATAATCAGCGTGGCGGGCCCGGCACAGGCGGGAAACGTGCCCCCGGGCACTTAGCTCTGTCGCGTGCCCGGGACGACCACGACCGGGCACGCCGCGTAATGCACGACCTGGCTGCTCACCGAGCCCATCAGCAGTCTGGCGAAACCTCCTCCGCCGCGTGCGCCGACCACTAGCAGGTCAGCGTCGCGCGAGGCGTTAATCAGCTCCGTGGCCGGGAGTCCGCTGACCGCCTGCACGGTCACAGACGCGGGCTTTGCCTCGCCGAGTTGGCTGGCTGCCCGTTGTGCCGCTTCCTCAGCCGCCTTGCGAGTCTTCTCAACCTCGGACTCGTCGGCCGGGTAGATGATCGGGTTGCCCGTCCAGTGGCTGGCCGCGACCTGGTGCACGGTCAGGACGGTGAGCGGGAGATGCTTGATTGCTGCCTCTTTCATTGCCCATTCGAGTGCCGACTGGGAATCTCCTGAGCCATCGACGCCTACCACGATTCCTGGCATTGCCTGCTCCTTCCACCCCGGGGGCCGCCACAGCGTCGGCAGCCACGAATTCCGACTTCAGTGTCGCTGCGGTGGCCGCTCCGGGCCAGTGGGATCGCGCGGATCTGGCCAGTCGCCTCTCCGCTGGCTGCTGTACCCGGCCCGGCCACCTGTCAGAGGTGACCATGTGCCCTGGTGGCGCTGCCCCGGATGGGAGAAGGCTGGGTATTGGAGGGGGCAGCAGTGAAGGGGGAGTCATGGGTTTCGCAGATCGTGCCGACGCGGGGCGGCGCCTGGCCGCCAGGTTGCAGCACCTGCGCGGGCAGCGTGTCGTAGTGCTCGGCCTGCCACGGGGCGGTGTCCCGGTAGCCTTCGAGGTCGCCCGGGCACTAGGCGCACCGCTGGATGTGATCGTGGTGCGCAAGCTCGGTGTGCCGTTCCAGCCCGAGCTGGGCATGGGGGCCATCGGCGAGGGCGGCGTGCGTGTCCTCAATCAGGAGATCATCCAGCGGGGCGGGATCTCCGAGGACGAACTGGCCGCGGTGGAAGCGCGGGAACGTGCCGAACTGGACCGCCGCGCCGATCGCTACCGGCGTGGCCGCCCGCGCCAGCCGCTGGACGGCTGCACCGCGGTGGTGGTCGACGACGGAATCGCCACCGGGTCGACCGCGCGTGCCGCCTGCCAGGTCGCCCGGGCGCAGGGCGCGGCCCGGGTGGTGCTGGCCGTACCCGTGGCGCCGCCGGGGTGGGAGGCGCGGATGGGGCGTGATGCCGACGAGATGGTGTGCGTGGAAACCCCGGAGGCGTTCTTCGCCATCGGGCAGTTCTACGCTGATTTCTCCCAGACGTCTGACGGTGAAGTGACCGCCTGCCTGGAGCGCGCCGCCGCGCCCGCATCGGTGGCTGACCCTGGTGCCGTGCCCGTGGGTGACCCGCCTGCCCGGGACGAAGAGGTCGAGGTCAGCGCCGGGGCCGCCCGCCTGGCCGGGCACCTGACCGTGCCCGGCCAGGCGAGGGGGGTCGTGGTGTTCGCCCACGGCAGCGGCAGCAGCCGGCACAGCCCCCGCAACCGCTACGTGGCCGCCGTCTTGACCCAGGCGGCCCTGGGCACGCTCTTGTTTGACCTGCTCACCCCGGATGAGGAGGCCGACAGGGCCAACGTGTTCGACATTGAGCTGCTGGCCCGCCGCCTCATCGAGGTCACCAGGTGGCTGCGCGCCCAGCCCGGCGCCGCGGGCCTGCCTGTCGGCTACTTCGGTGCCAGCACCGGCGCCGCCGCCGCGCTGTGGGCCGCCGCCGAACCTGGCTCCGGCATCGCGGTGGTGGTGTCCCGCGGCGGACGCCCCGACCTCGCCAGCCCGCGCCTGGGGTCGGTCAGGGCACCCACACTGCTCATCGTCGGCGGCCGCGACGATGTCGTGCTCAGCCTCAACCGCCAGGCCCAGGCCGAGCTGCGCTGCGAGAACGACCTGGCGGTGGTGCCCGGCGCCACCCACCTCTTCGAGGAGCCAGGCACTCTCACCGCCGCTGCTGAACTGGCCCGCGACTGGTTCGCCGGGCACTTCGCCCCGAGTCCGCACCCGGTGACCTGAGATGCCGGCCCGGGTTCGCCGCCGGCGGATGCAGGACGAGCGCGCCGAGGGTTCCCCGCAGCCCCGTGCGGCCAAGGTCGAGCACGTGAAGCTGGCCGGCCTCCTGCTGGGAGGGGGTAGGAGTGGTGGAGCTCGTTGAGGAGTCGCGGTTCCGGTTCGTCATCCCGCGGCACGGGCGGATGCGGGTGGACGGTGTGGTGTTCGCGACGCGTGCGCTGCTGCCGGGCCTGGCGGAGGACCGGTCGTTGCAGCAGGTGGCCAATGTCGCGGAACTGCCTGGCATCGTGGAGGCGTCGTATGCGATGCCGGATGTGCACTGGGGTTACGGGTTCCCGATCGGCGGGGTCGCCGCGACCGATGTCGCGGCCGGCGGTGTCGTCTCACCGGGCGGTGTCGGGTTCGACATCTCGTGCGGCGTCCGCCTGCTTGCCGCTGACCTGGACAGAGATGAGCTCGCCCCGGTGCTGCGCCGGGTGATGGATGGGCTCTCCGCAGCGATCCCGCGTGGTGTCGGACGCGGCGGCGTATGGCGGCTCGGCGGCCGGGCGGAGATGGAGAAGGTGCTGCGCGGCGGGGCCGCTTACGCAGTGGAACAAGGCCACGGCGCCGGACGTGACCTGGAGCGGTGCGAGGACCAGGGCGCGGTCGGCGACGCCGATCCGGGCCAGGTCAGTCCCCGCGCCATCGACCGCGGGCTGCACCAGGTCGGCAGCCTCGGCTCCGGCAACCACTTCCTGGAGGTCCAGGCGGTCGAGGAGATTTACGACCGGGCAGCGGCCGGGCGCTTCGGGCTGGCCGACAGGCAGGTCTGCGTGATGATCCACTGCGGCTCCCGCGGTCTCGGGCACCAGATCTGCAGCGACCAGGTGCAGATCATGGACAAGGTGATGGGCCGCTACGGCATCACCGTGCCCGACCGGCAGCTGGCCTGCGCGCCCGCCGCCTCCCCAGAGGGCCGCGGCTACCTGGGCGCGATGGCCGCCGCGGCCAATTACGGGCGGGCGAACCGCCAGCTCCTCACCGAGGCGGCACGCCGCGTCTTTTCCGGAACGGCTGGCGCCGCGCTGGATCTGGTCTACGACGTGTCACACAACCTCGCCAAGATCGAAACCCATCAGGTCGGCGGGATCCCTACCCGGCTGTGCGTGCACCGGAAGGGAGCGACCAGGGCACTGCCCCCCGGCCATCCTGAGCTGCCTGCCGACCTGGCCGGTACCGGGCAGCCGGTGCTCATACCCGGCTCGATGGGGACGTTCTCCTATGTCCTGGCGGGGGTGGCCGGGGGCGGTGCATTCTTTTCCACCTGTCACGGCGCTGGCCGGGTGATGAGCCGCCACCAGGCTGCCCGCTCCATCACCGGCCCGGAACTGCGGCGGCAGCTGGAAGGCCGGGGTATCGCGGTGCGCGGCGCGTCGTCGCGCGGGCTCGCCGAGGAGACCCCGGCGGCGTACAAGGACGTGACGGAGGTGGTGGCGGCCGCGGAGGGCGCCGGGCTGTGCCGCAAGGTGGCCAGGCTGGTCCCGCTCGGCGTCGTCAAGGGCTAGCCGGGATCGCAGGCCGCAGGCGCAAGCGCGGCATGCCGTCCCTAGACGTCAATCGTCACGCTGCACCACCACTGGCCTGCCGGGTCCGGCGCGCACCGCAGGTCATGCAGCGACGCCGCCTTCGGCGCCGCGCCGATGATCTCCACCGCGCCGACGTCGGCAAGCGACAAGACAAGATCAACACCGTCATCACCGGCCTGCCGCACCGCCACCGAGACCGGGATCTCGCCTTCGGCGTCCAGCCAGTAGATGACTTCATCCACAACGGCCACCAGCAGATCCTCAGCGGAGCCGGCGGTCATGTGCCGCTCGGCCGTGCGGTGCGGCCGGGCATCCGCAACGACCGCGAAACTGCCCACCAGGCCGCGTACCGCCTCAGCCAGGCAGCCCTCGCGTGTCGGCGCCCACGCCTCCACACGCAGATCAGCCGTGTGCGGAACCGTGCGGTTCCCCTGACCAGCCATACCTGTCACATTCCCGGCCGCGCCCCGTCAGTAGCCGATCAGGCCGGCAACAGCCGCAGGTATATACGCGACAGACGCGCGAAGGCGCCAATTCCACCTGAAGGGCCTGCGAGGCGATTTCCCTCCGCCGGTATTGCCCGGATCAGGTACTAGGGGTCGCCTTTTGGAGCCTCTCAGCCTTCCGCTCATTCCTCGCCGTGGTACCGCCTCCAGCGGGGACTTCGCTTCCAGCTCCTCCGCTCGTCCCGCAGGTCAATTACAGCATCTCCGATGCAAGGACCAGTGCCCAGAGGACGAAGGTCCCCGGCGGGTGAGCAGTTGGTCCTCTGTGCCCGAAGTGTTCAGGCGGCCGATGGCATCGGCCAGCATCGGGTTGGCGGTCCCTGGCACGATCCGGAGGCCATCCCCACCTCACGAGCTGTGCTCAGTCGCCCGCCTGGCTGCTAGGTGAGCAGGGTGCACAGGTGCCCGCCCGGGCATGTGCCCATCCCCTGGCGGTGGTGCGCCAGGGTAAGCCTGACCAGGCCGCTTTCGAGGTCCCGGGGGTCGGTGTGGCATTCGGCGGCCAGCCGGGCGAGACGGGGAAGATCCGGGGGAGCCGGGTCTGGGCCGAGGAGGCCGAGATGCCGTGCGGCAGACTCGGCGCGCTGGTCGAGTGGGGGCTGCGCCCCGGGCCACACCCCCCGCAGTTCACGCAGGAACAGCTGGATGGTCACCGGCCCCCAGCCGGGCAGGACATCCAGGGCTGCCCGCAGTGCGGGGTAGGTGGTGAACCTCCGGCCGATCACGGCGGCCCGCCCGTCGTAACGCTCGCTGATCATGTCGGACAGGGCGTGCAGCCGGGTTGCCGTTTGCGCGTCGTAGCGGGCGTAGCCGCCTTCGTCGAGGAAGGCGATGAAGTCTTCCTCCGGTATGTGCCGCGCCTGGCCGATCCGTGCCAGGCCCGCGTCGCTGAGCACGCGGAACGTGCGTTCCGCGATCACGGCCGAGATGCGGGTCCCGAACAGGGTGGCGGCAAGGAACCACCGCTCGATCTCTGCGTCCCCTGCGTCAACGTCGATGCCGAGTTCTGCGGAATAGCGCCCGCCCAGCGTGTCGACGACGCGGCGGGCCAGCCGGGCAAGCTCGGATGCCTGGTGTGCGCGGTCTGCGCCGACCGGCGGGGTCATGCACCGCATTCTCGCGGAAGCTGCCGGTGCGGTGACAGGGGCGAAGGTCCCGGCTGCCGCGCTCCGTGCCCGCCGGTCGAGCGTGAGTGAGAACTCGGCGATTCCCTGCTCGATGACCTGCGTGCAGAGCCCGCCTGCCTCCTGGACCAGGGTGGCGATGGGCCGGTTCTCGGCCAGGTAGGAGGCGCTGAAGGTGTGAATGCCGCGCTCAGCCGCAGCCTTGGCGAGCAACAGGATGAGCACCGTCGCGAGACCGGCGCGCCGCCAGGCCGGGCTGACCACGACCGCGATGTCGGCCACGCCCTCGCCCGCTGGCTCATACCGGCCGACCGCCACGCCACGCCGGCTAGCGGGGTCAATGGCCGCCAGCGCGAATCGTCGCACGTAATCGACGACCGTCAGATGCGTCAGCAGCGCAGGAGTGATCCGTGGCGGGCCGCCCAGGAACCTGCGGCGCAGAGTGTCGGGGTCGGCCGTCTTGATCGCGTCGGCCAGTTCCGCGGCGTCGCCGGGCAGGATGGGCCGTATCAAGACCTTGCGCCCATCACGCAATACCAGCTCGCACTGGTATTCCCGGGGATAGCCGGGCGGCAGGCTGGCATGCCCCGGTTCGACGTCCATGTCTCCTCTCCAGGAGGATTGGCCAGTCCGTGGCGCCACTGGCTGAACCGCCCCGCGGCAGCCGTCAGGTGCCTGGATGGGCAGCACCCGCCTGCGCATCCGGTGGGCTCGGCAACGCAGTGGCCTGCTGCCGTGCATCCGGCGGGGTCTGCGCTCAGGCGCTGTGCCGCCGGTCCCGCACAGAGCCGAAGGTCCCTCAGCGGGTCCACCACTGGAAGGGATGACGGGGGGAGCCGGGCACATGGTTCGCCGCCAGGCGGACTTTCGGCCCTGGTGCCCCGATGCCGAGCATGCGAGGCTGATCTTGTAGCGAGTGAGAGGAGGCAGGCGATGCGAGCGGCAGTGGGCGATGAACTGGTGGTCCGGGGACGTCACGTTGATGACCATGACCGCGAAGGCGTGATCATCGAAATACATGGTGCGGACGGATCGCCGCCGTATCTTGTGCGCTGGGGGGATGGCCGGGAGAGCGTGTTCTTCCCGTCCACCGACACGGTGGTCGAGCATCGTCCCAGGGCGCGGCCAGCCGGTTCCGCGAGGGAGTAACCGGGCGTGCCGCCAAGGCCGTGGTGACGTCGTTGACCCGCACAGGGGAGTTGGCAGCGAAGGGGGCACCGTGGCGGGCGGGCTGATGACCGACCTGTATGAGCTGAACATGGCTGCGAGCTACCTGCACCGGGGGATGAGCGGCCCGGCGACGTTCAGCCTGTTCGTCCGGCGGCTCCCGGCTGAGCGGGGATTCCTGGTCGCCGCAGGCCTGGAGGATTGCCTCCAGTTCCTGGAGAACTTGTCGTTCACCAGTGACGACCTGGACTACCTGCAGCGGACGCAGCACTACGGCGAAGATGCCCTGCGGGCGCTCGGGGGACTGCGGTTCACCGGTGATGTCCGGGCAGTGCCTGAGGGACGCGTCGTGTTCGCGGACGAGCCGCTTGTTGAAGTGACTGCGCCGGTCGCCGAGGCGCAACTGGCTGAGACCGTGCTGCTCAACCATCTGACGTTCCAGACCAGCGTGGCCACGAAAGCGGCTCGGTGCGTGCTCGCCGCCGCTGGCGCGGACCTTGTCGATTTCGCCTTCCGGCGCACCCAGGGGACCGGGGCGGCCCTGTCCGTTGCCCGCACGTCAGCGATCGCGGGCTTCGCCTCGACCAGCAACGTCGAGGCGGCCAGGCGTTACGGCCTGACTGCTGCGGGGACGATGGCGCACTCCTTCATTGAGGCGTTCGGCGATGAGAAGGAGGCCTTCACCGCGTTCGCCCAGGATTTTCCCGGCAAGACCACGTTCCTGGTAGACACCTATGACACTGAGCAGGGCGTCCGCGCCGCCATCGAGGTAACGCGGCGCCTGCGGCTGACCGGGCCCGTGGGAGTGCGCCTCGATTCCGGCGACCTGGCTGCCCTCGCGCGGCTGGCGCGCCGCATGCTCGACGACGCGGGTCTGCCGGACGGCCGGATTTTCGCCAGCGGCGGCCTCGACGAATGGGCGATCGCTGACCTGGTTGCCTGCGGCGCTCCCATCGACGCCTACGGCGTAGGCACCAAGATGGGCGTGTCCGCGGACGCGCCCTACCTCGACACTGCCTACAAGCTGGTCGACTACGCCGGGCGCCCGGTGATGAAGCTGTCTCCGGGCAAGGTGACGCAGCCGGGCGCCAAGCAGGTCTACCGGGGCCCCGGCGGTGACCTGCTCACGCTGCGTGGCGAGCCCGCCCCGCCCGGCTGCGAGCCGCTCCTCGTCCCGGTCATGCGTAACGGCCAGCGCCTCACCGCACCCGATTCGCTGGCCTCTGCCCGGCAGAGGTGCCAGGCAGACCTCGCCTGGCTCCCCGCTGCCGCGCGGAGCCTGCGGAGCCCTGTGCCGGTGCCCGTCCAGGTCAGCTCGCAGCTGGCCAGCCTGCGTGACCGGCTGACACGTGAGCTGACGGGGGACGCGGCCGGTCATCAGCCCGGTTAGGCCCGGCCGCCTGACCGGGAGCCTGATGGCCGCCATTGTGAGTTAGCTGTCTGGCCGCCTGGGCAACCGGGGGTCGTTGGGCCTCGGCATGGGGGAGTCATGGGATCCGCAGGGTGGCTCCTGGTTAGGGCTGGGGCTCCCAACGTGCGTCGCTGTGCTGTGCGGTTGCCGGCTGCGGTAAGCCGCCCTGGTTGTAGAGCGCCTCGATATCGGCCGCGAAGTGCTTGGCGACCACGTCCCTGCGTACCTTGAACGACGGCGTGAGCTGGCCGGCGGCCTCGGTGAAGTCCGTGCCGAGGATCCGGAACCTGCGGATCGACTCCGCCCGTGAGACCGCCTTGTTCGCCTCGTCCACTGCCAGCTGGATCTCCGCGATCAGCCTGGGGTCGCTAGCCAGCTCAGCGGGAGCGGCGCCGGCGGCCCGCCCGTGCCGCCGCTCCCAGGACTCCAGCGCCTGGGGGTCGAGGGTCACCAGGCAGGCGATGTAGGGACGCCCTTCGCCGACCACCATGCACTGGCTGACCAGCCAGTGTGCGCGGAGCCGGTCCTCCAGGGGCTCGGGCGCTACGTTCTGGCCGCCCGCGGTGATGATGAGTTCCTTCTTCCGCCCGGTCACCCGCAGGAAGCCTTCCTCATCCAGGGCACCGATGTCGCCGGTGTGCAGCCAGCCCTCGTGGTCCAGCACCCCGGCCGACGCCGCCGGATCGTGCCAGTACCCGGGGAAGACGTTCTGGCCCCGGAGCAGGATCTCCCCGTCGTCGGCGATCCTGATCGCGACGCCGGGCAGGGGCTGGCCGACGGTGCCGATCTTGTTGTGGCCCGGCCTGTTCACGGTGGCAGCGCCCGAGGTCTCGGTCAGCCCGTAGCCTTCGAGAACCGTGATGCCGCAGCCGCGGAAGAAGTGGCCGAGCCGCTCCCCGAGCGGCGCGCCGCCGGAGACCGCATATTGCACGCGGCCGCCGACCGCCGCTCGTAGTCTGCCGTAGACGAGGCGGCCGTACAGGGCGTGCCGCAGCCGGAGGGCGGGGCCTGCGCTGCCGCCGGAGGCCGCGCCGCCCATCGCTTTGCTCCAGTCGATCGCCGTCTCGGCGGCGGCGGCGAAGATCCTCGTTCTCGCCGCGCTCGCCGAGGCCTGCTGCCAGGCGGCGTCGTAGAGCTTCTCGAACACCCGTGGCACCGCGAGCAGGAACGTGGGGCGGAACTCGGTGAGGCCCTCCGCGAGAGTCGCCGTGTCCGGCCAGTGGCCCAGGATCGCGCCGGCTTCCAGGCAGCCGACCTGGATGATGCGCGCGAAAGCATGCGCGAGGGGGAGGAACAGCAGGGTCGAGCAGCCGGGGATCCCGAAGATCTCCGGGAGCGCGCTTACCGCGCTGCGCACGTCGGCGAGCAGGTTGCCGTGCGTGACCTCGCAGCCCTTCGGCCGGCCAGTCGTGCCTGAGGTATAGATGATGGTCGCCGGGTCTGCGGCGCTCCGCCCGGTCCGGCGCTGTTCAAGCTGGTCCGCGGTGATCTGCGTGCCGCCGGACGCCAGCGCGTCCAGGGCGCCGATCATCCACACGTGCGCCATGCCGGGGAGCTTGCCCCGGACGCTGCTGATGATCTCCTCATGAGCGCTGGTCTCGGCGAAGACGGCAAGCGCGGCCGAATCACTGAGGGTCCACGCGACCTGCTCAGCTGATGAGGTCTCATACACCGGCACTGATACGGCGCCCGCAGCCCAGATAGCGTAGTCGATCAGGGTCCACTCGTAGCGCGTACGTGACATCAGGGCTACCCGGTCACCTGGCTCAATGCCCGCGGCCACCAGGCCCTTGGCCAGGGCAGCCACCTCGGCGCGGAACTGGGCGGCTGTCACATCCTGCCAGCGCCCCGCGCCAGTCCGCTTGCGCAGCATGACCACGCCCGGCTCCGTCCTGGCCCGGCGGAAAATCACATCGGTGAGACCGGCCGGTGCGGGGATCTCCACACATGCGGGGCTGGTGTACTCGCGCATGAACTCTCCCTGGTAGTCCGATCACACGCCGTCGCGTCTTGCGCGGCCAAGAGGGCGGAATACCCGCACCCGGGGGACTATCGGCACCTGGAAGGCAGTCAGTGCCCCGGGATGGCCAGCCGCCGGAGCCGCCGATCTGCCGTGGGCCTTCTGCAGGACCTTCGGCCCTGGGCCGGCGCCAGGCGGCGAGAGGTGATGGAAGGTGGAATGGGTTCCAGCGACCAGGGGCATTCGATGATCAGCCATGCGGACGTGGAGAAGCTGCTGGGCATCCAGGCAGCGGAGCGGTCGGTGCTGTCTGTCTACCTGCAGGTGCCGGTGGATCCGCCCGCGCTGCGCGGCCTGCCGGCCCGGGTGGGTGAACTGCTCACGCTGGCCGGAGGTGGCGCGGACGGTCGCGGCGCTCTGCGTGCCCGGGATGAGGACCGGCGGATGGTTCGGCGGCTGCTGGAGGTCCACGCCCGCGATTGGCTGGGCCACACCGTCGCGATTTTCGCGTGCAGCCAGCTGGGCTTGTCGGAGGCATTCCCGCTGCCGTGCAGGCTCCCGGAACGGGCGGTGCTCGCGACCCGCCCGCATGTGCGGCCCCTGCTGGTGGCCTTGCAGCGGTGCCCCGCTTACCGCGTCGCTGTCGTGGACCGGCACCACGCGTGGATATTCAGCGTGGCGGCAGATCGGGTCAGCGTGGTGGCCCAGCCGGCGGCAGAGGGGGTGCGCAGCCCAGCCTTCGGGGGCTGGTACGGCCTGGAGTCCCACCGGGTGCACGAGCGCATCACCCAGCTCGCCCGTCATCACTACCAGGACACGGCTGCCATCCTCGGGCAGGCCATGCGCTCCGGCGAGCACGAGCCGCTGGTCGTCGGCGGGCACGAGGAGGCTATCCCTCAGTTCCTCGCGATCCTCCCGGCCGACGTGGGTGAGCACTTCGCCGGGAGCTTTGTCGTCGATCCGCACACCATGACGCCGGCCTGGGTACGGGAGCTTTCCGGCACGGTCATCAGGGACTGGGCGGACCGGCGCGAGCAGCGCCTGCTCGCTCAGCTCCATCAGGAGCCGCCGGACGGGCTGACCTTGATCGGACTGCGCGACTGCCTTACGGCTGTCAACCAGCACGCTGTCGAGCTGCTGGTGGTTCCCGTTGGCGGGCTGATCCCCGGGTTCGCCTGCACCCGGCGCGGGGCGCTCACCAGCACGCCGGGCGGATGCCCGGACGGGCCGGCCGCTGCGCGCCCGGTCCCGGATCTCATCGAGGAAATGGTCATCCAAACTCTCGGCGACGGCGGGGAAGTGGCGGCGGTGCCCGATCCGCCCGGTGATGTCGCGGCACGTGCCCGCTTCCCGCTGACCCGGGCCGAGGGGAGGTAGTCATCGTGGCTGCTCCGGGAATCCGCCTGCTCGGAGTGCTCTGACCGGGTATCACCGGGCCTTCGTCCGGTGTTGTGATAGGTGACGGGGAAGGATCAGGACCCCTCTGGAGACGCGGGGAAGCGGGCAGTGCCCGCGCACCGCGCTAGGGCGATCCGCACGTAGCGGAGATCCTTCCCCGGCCTGCTGCCGGGTGAGGCTCTCGCCCCCGAGTTGACTGGCTTATCCCAGGATGGTCGGCGTCGGTGCGAGTGACGAAGGCCCCTTTCGCCCTGCTCACTGAGCAGGCAGCCTCGAGGTAGGAGGTGATCGAGATGGCCAGCGGTGAGCGGCGGCCAGCAGGGCGGGACCAGGTTGCGCCAACGTCCCGGATCGTCGTTGCGCTGGGGAGGCCTGCCCAGGGACCCAAGGCATGCCGGGTGGAGTACCCCGAGCGCGTTGTGCGCATGTGGGCACTGCTCAATGAGGCAGGTGGTGAGCTTCAGCTGGAGACCATGCCGCCGGAGTCCCTGGCCCGCGTCCAGCGACTGCTCAAGGCCGTGAGCGCGGAACTCGAACGGTCGGTTTCGCCGGCCCTGGCCGAGGAACTGCGCCATCTCGTCGACTGGGGCAGGGCGGAGCCTGACGCTTCCGAGGTGCGAATCGAGTATGCGAGCATGCTCGGCTGGGTCGGCGGCCTGGTGATCGGAATGTACAGCCAGCTTGAGGACGCCAAGCGCGACCTGCGCATGGCGGGCCACTCCGCCGGCCGAGGCCCAGGTGGCGGGGACTCGCCCGGTGGCACGGGCGTGCCACCGGGCGACAGGTAAGCCCCCCTCCCGCATCGGGCGCGGTCACCGGCGGGCACGCCACTGGATGGGGCCGGGCTCCCAGCGGAATCCCAGCGCGATGACTGCAGCCGCCGCGGCGCTCCAGCCGAGCACTACCAGCAGCCCGCTGGCAGGCATCGGCCATGCGTGGGTGGCGGGCTTGAACGATGCTTCCATCGCGCGGGCCACTGGCGCGACCGGGAAGGCGGAGGCGACATCGTAGAGCCAGTGCGGTGCGTGGACCGAGGGGAAGAACACGTCGGAGATGAATGCCAGGGGCAGCACGGTGCCGTAGGCGACCGGGAGTGCGGCATCGGTCTTCGGCACCGCCATGGTGACCGCGACGCCGAGCAGGAAGAAGCACATCATGCCCAGGCCGGCTGCGGCGGCGAAGTAGCCTGTCGCCCGCCAGATGATCGTCACGTGGAAGAACGCCGCAGCGGTCGCGATGATGATCCCGACCGAGACAAGCGAGGTCACCAGGGCCGAGCCGAACCGGCCGCCGAGGTAAGTCCAGGCTGGGAGCGGAGTGCCGCGCAGGCGCTTGAGGATCCCCTCCTCGCGGGCCAGCACCATGCTGGTCACCGTCGTCACGTAACACGCGTTGATGAGGCAGAACGCGCTGACCGCTGGGGTGAGGAACTGCGCGTAGCGCAGCCCCCCCGGCACGTTGGCGGCGGTTGGGGGGTGGATGACGTTGAGGCTGATGAGCAGGAGCAGCGGGATGACGAGCGTGATGAAGAACCCGAGCGGGCTGCGCAGCAGGAGCAGCAACTGATAGCGGACCTGGCCCAGGGCGAGCAGCGGGGCCGGCCGGGATCTGCGTGCGATATCAGCGGCCACTGCGGCCTCCCGCACCGGCTTCGTCGGTGATCCGCAGGTAGGCGTCCTCCAGGGAGGGCCGGATCACTGTGAGTCCCTCCAGTTCCACGCCATGGCCAACCGCCCACTTGGTCAGCGTGAACAGGACGCGGGTGGGCTCGTCGGTATGCATGGTGATGTCACCATCGCGGTTTTCCGGCAGGTCCCAGGGCCCCGCCGGAAGCTCGGCGGCTGGCAGCGCCGCCGGGAGGCGGAAGCTGACCACCGTGCCGGCTATGTCACGGCCGCCCAGCGCGTCCGGGGTCGACTCTTCTACCAGGTGACCGTGGCTCACTACCCCGACCCGGTCGGCCAGGCGCTGAACCTCGTCGAGGTAGTGCGAGGTGAGCAGGATCGTGGTGCCGCGGCGGCGCAGGTCGGCGATCATCTCCCAGGCATCCCGCCGGGCGTTCGGGTCAAAGCCGGTCGTCGGCTCGTCGAGGAACAGCAGCTCGGGATCACCGACCAGGGCAAGGGCAAGGTCGAGCCGGCGCAACTGCCCGCCGGACAGTGTCCGGACCCTGGCCCGCCGCTTGCCCGCCAGGCCTGCCTGCTCGATCGTTGCCGCCACGTCCCGCGGCCGGGCGTAGAAGCTGGCGTACAGCGCGACCATTTCCCGCACCGTCAGCTCGGCGTCGAGTCCGCCGGACTGCAGGACGATCCCGATGCGGTCGCGGAAATGGCGCCCACCAGCACCCGGATCGAATCCGAGCACCTGCACCGAACCGGAGGTGCGCTTGCGGTGACCCTCGAGGATCTCCACGGTCGTCGTCTTGCCAGCGCCGTTGGGCCCGAGGAGTGCGTAAATCTCGCCACGCCTGACCTGGAAACTCACGCCGTCGACAGCACGCAGCCGACCGTAGTCCTTGCGCAACCGCTCTACCACGATGGCTGGCGGCTGGAACGCCGGCGCACCATCCATAACCCGATCATCGGTACTCCGCGGCTCAGCTCCCAGAGACGTAGGTCCTTTGATCATGCCCACAGGGCACCACCTCAGGTGGTGCGGATCCGGGAGGCGGGCTCAGCCGTCCGCGGCATCCTCCCGGCCAGGGTGCGGACCATGTTCCCGGACCCACGTCTCGTAGGCCTGCACCGCGGTCGGCAGGGTCGGGAAGAGCCGTTCGGTTCCGATTTTCCCGGCCAGGCCGAAGGACTGCAGCCTGGCCAGCAGGTCCTGCTTGACACGGGCGAGCGCGAAGACGGTACCTGCGCTGGTGAGCTGTTCACGGAGCGCGTCCACCGCCTCCAGGGCGGTGAAGTCGACCTCGACGTTCGCCTCGACGTTGAGCACGAACCAGCGGACCGGGCCCGGCTGCTGGTCCGCGGCGGCCAGCGCGCGGCGCCGGAAATCCGCAGCGTTGGCGAAGAACAGCGGCGCGTCGTACCGGTACACCACGAGCCCTGGAATCGTCTGCGCGGCCGGATAGTCGTCCACGTCGTGCATGCCCGCCAGGCCGGGCACCCGCCCGAGGACCGCGTCGTGCGGCCGGGCTACCCGCAGCAGCAACTCGGCGACCGACAGGCCGATCGCCAGCAGGACGCCGTAGAGAATATCGAGCGCCAGGACGCCAGCGCATGCCGACAGGGCCAGCACGATCTCGCTGCGGCGGAAGGCGAGCAGCCGGCGGAACGCCTGGACATCGATCAGCCGGATCGCCGCGTAGATGACGATCGCGCCGAGCGCGGCGGAAGGGAAGTGCGACAGCACCGGCCGCGCGAAGAGCAGGACAGCAAGCGCGGCTGCTGCTGCCGCCAGCGAGTACAGCTGTGTCCTGCTGCCCGTCGCGACGCCGATGGCCGTCCTGGTGGCGCTGCTGCTGACCGGGAAGCCGTGCAGCAGGCTCGATCCCGCATTGGCGGCGCACAGCGCCAGCAGTTCCTGGTTGGGCCGGATCTCCTCATCCCGCCGCGCGAACGACCGTGCGGTCAGCACGTCATCACTGAAAGCGACGACCAGCACGCTGAACGCGGGCAGCAGCAGCTCTCTCAGGTCATGGAGGTGCAGGTCGGGCAGCCTCGGGACGGGCAGGCCCGCCGGGATCGGGCCGACGACGCTGACGCCGCGGTGGCGGAGGCCGAACACCACGACGGCGGCGGTGGCCAGCAGGGTGGCCAGCAGCGGACTCGGTGCGTGTGGCCACCGGGCGCGCACGAGGAAGAGGAAGGCCAGGACCGACGCTGAGACCATGATCGTCGCCAGCTGGATCCCGTCAATCCCGCGGGCAAAGGAGATGACCTGCGTGAGGAAGCTTTTCCCGGTGACCGGCACGCCGGTGACCCTGGCGAGCTGGCCCGCGATCATGATCAGTGCCACGCCCGCCATGTAGCCGACGAGGACGGGCCGCGACAGCAGGTCCGCCACGAAGCCCAGCCGCAGCAGCCAGGCCACCAGTGACATCGCCCCTACCAGCAGCGCAAGTGTGGCGGTGAGCACGGCGTAGCGCGCCGGGTCGCCCGCGGCCAGCGGCCCGATCGCGGTTGCCGTCATCAGCGCGGTCGTCGCCTCCGGCCCCATCGACAGGGACTGCGACGAGCCGAGCACGGCATAGACCACCAGCGCCGGCAGGGCCGCCCACAGGCCCGCGACCGGATCCAGCCCGGCGACCGTCGCGTACGCCATGACCTGCGGGACCAGGTAGGCGGCCACGGTGACGCCGGCGATCAGGTCCCCGCGCAGCCAGGCCCGCTGGTAGCGGCGCAGCACGGTCAGTCCAGGGATCACGCCCGATACCTACCCCGCCCGTGCGGCGCTGCGAGCCAGTCTGCGGGTGAACCCCAGGGGCGGGGTCGGTGTACTGCGATGCGGGTGGCGTGACGGCATGCGGTCGGCATCCGGGTCGTTGGGCCCGGTGGGCGCAGGAACTGCGACCCTGCCGGTCCGCCGGCTGCGCTGCGACGCTTTAGCTATGCACGCCGGCTTGCTGCATCTGCACACCGCCCGGCCAGGCGAGGCGCCCGGGACCAGGCGGTCGCGGCGCGCACGTGACTTTATTGACTGGCGTGCGCTCAGGCTGGCCGACCGGGCATGCTGCTGCCCGGCCAGGCCCGCGGTCATTGTCATCATGCCGCCCGGCCCAGGCAGGCCGTACCCGACCGATCTGCTGTTGTGCGGCCATCACTACCGGGCGTCCCGGCAGGCCCTTGCGGCGGCTGGCGCGGGCACCTTCAGCCTGGACGGCGCGCCCCTCAAAGCGGACATCTGGCCACAGGCCGCGTCAGCGGAGGATCCGGCTCCGGGCGCGGGTACCGGCACGGCGGCGGGCGGCAGGCGCCACGGCTGGTGACCGAGGTCGCTGGCCATGGTCGCGCTGTCCTACCCGGACCGCTCATCCCGCCGGCTCGACAGTACTTCTATCAAGCGACTAGGATAGTCTGTTATCATGCCGTCCACGCCGATAGCCAGCATGCGGCGCATGTCGTCAATATTGTTAACAGTCCACGGGAGCACGGCTGAGCCCGCGCAATGGGCGGCGGCCACCAGGCGTTCTGTGACATACCTGTACGGTGCTTGAGCACTATGTGCCCGAGCCCGCCAAGGTCGATGCGGGGCGACCAGTGCCCGGACCGCGAGGCGCGCGAGCGCCGCTGGCCCCATCGAAGTGCATACTCGTACGCCCGTCAAGGAGAAGATCTCTTTGGCGGTGGCATCAGTACGAGCCTGGGAAAACGTACCGATCGATATCCTATGCGCTGCTTTCGTCGCCGCAATCGCATGCCCAACCGGCGCTACGGCCGACCACTTCTTCACATCGATAAGCGCGCGCATCTCAGTATAGCTCCCCAAGACATCATCTAGCCGATGGACCACGGCATCGCCACCGCGCCTATCGGTGTTCAGGTCGCTAATCCGCAATCCTTCAGCATCCAGATTGAGCGGCCGGCCCGGCCTTGCCCTGTCCAGCCCGTGCGGGTGCCACAGAACAGGTACACCGTCCGCGGTCGCGCTTACATCCACTTCGATGTAGCATCCCAGGGCCAGGGCGCGCTCGATTGTCACCAGCGCAAACTCCTCCCCCTCGCCCAGGCCGCCTCGGTGCGCGATAGGAATTGGGCCGACGTGCTCCAGAAACTCGCAATTATGTTTCAACTGGATTCCTTGAAAGATTCTGCGCATCCCGCCACGGGAACGTAGCCGATCAGCTGCCTCTCCGCCACCTGCCTCCTCGTTGCGGCCTTCCGCAGCTGAGGTTGCCCGGTGATCCTCCGAGGAGGTGGACTGGGACTTTCGGCTCTACCCGGCGGGCGCGGCGACACTTACCTTCGATCCCATCCTGCTGTGGTCGGCGCCAGCAGTGTCGGCCGCCCCGCCGGGCGGTTGGCTTTTGGGCACTGGCGGCCGGGTGTGCGATCCGCCAGGGCCGGAGAGGAGTTCGGGGATGCCCCAGCTGCGTGACTTCCTCGACCGTTTCCGGCCTGCCGGGGCTCCGGGAGCGGCAGCACGCGCCGCAGTGCCGGTGGATCGTTCCAGCGAGCTGGAAGCAGAGCTGGCCCCGGTACTCGCGCTCCTGGACGGAGTGGATGCCGAGTGCGCGCGCATCGTGGCGCAGGCGCGCCGCGAGGCCGAACGGATCACAGGAGCGGCCCGCGAGGAGGCGGCGGCGCAACTCGGCGATGCGGACCGGCGCGCCCGCGCGGCCCGCGAGCAGACCGTGCAGGAGGTCATGGCCGCGGCGCGGGCCGAGACCGTCGGCGCCGTGGCCAGCGCACGCCGGGAGGCTCTGCGGTCACGCGAACTCGCCGGGCAGCGCATCCCCGCGCTGGTGAGCAGGGCCGCCGACCTGGTCCGCGGCCTGGGGACCGGGGATCCGGGACCGGCTGCCGGCTGGCCTGACCCGCGGAGCGAGCCCGGCCGGCCCGGATGAGCGCCGGATGGGTCGCGGGCAGCGTCCGCGCCAGGGCCGTTGCCCGGCGTCGCCTTGGCCCCGCCGCGGCGCGCCGGCTGGCGGCCTCCGCCTCGCTGGCCGACGCGCTGCGGGCGCTGTCGGGTACGCCCTACGGCCGCGCGGACATGCCTGGGCAGACGCTCGCCGGGGCGCAGCACGCGATCGCCAGGACGGTCTTGTGGGACCTGCGGGTCCTGGCCGGCTGGCTGCCGCGGGACGGCGTGCACCTGCTGCGCACGCTCGCGGGCTGGTTTGAGCTGGCGAACGTCGATGAGCTGCTGCAGACGATGGCCGGCCGCCCGGTCGGCGAGGAGTTCCGGCTCGGGGCGCTGGCCACCGCGTGGCCGCAGCTGCGCCAGGCGGCCGGCCTCGCCGGGTTGCGGACGGCGCTGGCCGCCTCGCCCTGGCGGGATCCGTGCGGGGACACCGCACTGGCGGTACGGCTGGGCATGCGCGCACGATGGGCGGCGCGGGTTGCAGAGTGCGGCGATCCGGCGCGGACCTGGGCTGCTGGCGCGGCTGTGCTGCTGCTGGCCGGAGAGCGGTTCGCCGCGGGCCACACGGTGGACCCGGCTGTCATGCACGGCGCGCTCGGCCTGCTCGGCCCAGCGGCGCCCGGGGCGGCCACGCTCGAGGAGCTAGCTCGCGGGCTGCCGGCCCGGGCGCGGTGGGTGCTGGCCGGGATCAGCTCGCCGGCCGGCCTGTGGCGCGCGGAGGCGGCCTGGTGGGCAGGGGTTGAGCGCGACGGATTCAGGTTGCTGGGAACCTCAGGGCTGGACAGCGGGACCGTGCTCGGTGCGGTGGCCGTGATAAGCGCCGACGCGTGGCGGATCTGTGCCGCGCTCGAGATCGCCGCCCGCGGCGGCGGGCCGCTGAAGGCCTACGATGCGGTGGCCTGACGCGGCCGTACCCGTCCGGATGAGGCGCATCGCCCTGGTGGCGCCTGCCGGGTCGCTGCGCGACGTGCTTGTGGCAGTCGCGGACGCAGGCACGGTCGAGATCGATCGAGGCGAGGATGGGGACAAGCCCGGCGAGGCAGCCCGCAGGCTGCAGCATGCGGGGCAGGCGCCGACGGAGCCGGCCCTGTCGGCCGACAGTCCCGACCTCGACTGGCTGGAGCGGGCTGGCCGGTATGACCTGCTGGCCGGCGAGGCACAGCTGGAAAGCTACGCCGCCGCGGCGGTCAGGCGCTCGGGGGCGGCCGCGCTGGCGGGCTGGATCCCGGCGGACCGGCTGCCTGATGTCGCGGCCAGGCTCGCCGGTGCAGGCGGCGCCGTGGTCCCGCTGCCGCGTCCCCGCGGGGTCGAGGTGCCCACCTTGCTAGGTGGCCGGGCGCTGCGGCGCTCACTGACGCCGCTCGTCCAGACCTATGGGACGGTGCCGTACGCCGACATCGACCCGACCTGGCTCGCCTGGGCGACATATGTGCTGATGTTCGGCATGATGTTCGGCGACGCGGGGCAGGGCGTGCTCCTCGTCGGGGTTGCCGCGGCCCTGCGGGCCGGCTGGCCGCGCTGGGCACGCCGGTTCCGTCAGGCCTGGCCGTTCGTCGGCGGGGCGGGCCTGGCAGCCACCGCCTTCGGGCTGCTCTACGGGGAGTTCTTCGGGCCGACCGGGCTGGTGCCGACGATCTGGCTGAATCCGCTCAGCCAGCCGGTCACCCTGCTGCTGGTCGCGGTCGGCATCGGCGCGGTCCTGCTCGCCGGAGCGTACGCGCTCGGCACGATCAACCGGTGGCGGGAAGGCGGCTGGCCGGCCGCGCTCTACGCGCCTTCCGGCATCGCCGGGGCCTCCCTCTTCCTCGGCGCCGGCCTGGCCATCGCCGGGTGGTACTTCCATCAGACGCCGGTCCTGGTCGCCGGCGGGCTCGCTGCCCTGGCGGGGCTGCTGCTCGCCCTGGCCGGGTTCCTCGCGAACGCCGGCGGCGGGGGCGCCGGGATCATCCAGGCGGTGATCGAGCTTGTCGACATGCTCATCCGGCTCGGCTCCAACGTCGTGTCGTTCGCCCGGCTGGCTGCGTTCGGCCTTACCCACGCCGCGCTCGGCCTGCTGGTGTGGGAAGGCACCCGGGCGCTGTGGCAGCGCGGCGGCGCGCTCACCGCAGCCGCGGTAGCGGTGTTCCTCGCGGGAACCGCGCTAGCGTTCAGCCTGGAGGCACTCGTCGCCGCCATCCAGGCACTGCGGCTGGAGTACTACGAGCTCTTCTCGCGTGTCTTCGTGGCGCAGGGGCGGCTATTCAGGCCGTGGCACCTGCGCACGGTGACCGGCCACGGGACTTGCGTTCAGGAGAAATTGCCGAGTTCAGCGTGAGGGAAGCGGGTGCGTGATGTGGGCCTGGCTGATCGGGTTGCCGCTCATCGCGGGCGCTGCCGTGCTGGCACGCCTGGCGGCGCGGCGCTGGCGGCGCGGCGCGGTGGTCCTGGCCGGTATCGGCGCGCTGCTGATGGCAGGCGCTGTCGTGCTGCTTGTGGCCACGGCGACAGCGGGACCGGCGGGCGCCGCTGCCGGAGCGGTAGCGGCCAGGGCCGCGGCGGGGACAGGCGGGAACTCGGCAGCCCTGATCGGCGCGGCCATCGCGGTCGCCGCGTCAACCATCGGCGCCGGCATAGCCGTGGCCTACACGGGCGCTGCCGCGCTCGCCGCCATGAGCGAACGGCCCGAGCTGTTCGGGCGGGCCATGGTGGTGGTCGGCCTCGCGGAGGGGATCGCCATCTACGGCCTGATAATGGGGATCATCCTCGTCGGGAAGGCGTGAGGCCATGTCCCGGGCTGCCGTCATCGGGCAGGTGCTGCGGGTCCAGGGATTCGCGCTGGCCGGCGCGGTCGTGTGCGCAGCGGAAAGCCAGGACGAGGCGCGTGCGGCGTGGCAATCACTGCCACCCGATGTCGCCGTGGTGATACTGACTGCCGGTGCCGCGGCCTGGCTCGGCGAGGACCTCAACCAGCGGCCAGATGTCCTGCCGGTGGTGATGCGGGCATGATCGACGCCCAGGCCAGGTCCGCTGCGCTCGCGCCGGTCCGGGCGCGCATGCTGCGCCGGGCAACCGACCAGGCAGCGGGGATTCTCGCCGATGCGCGGCGTGAGGCGGACGCCATCGTCTCGCAGGCACGGCGCAGCGCCGAGGCGGCCGTAGCACACGCACAGGCCGCGGGCAGCCAGGAAGCGGCTGCGCCTGCTGCCGCAGAGCGCGGCCGCGGCCGCCGCGAGGCCAGGTCGCTGCTGCTCAGTGCCCAGCGCGAGGCACACGACGAACTGCACAGCCAGGTCCGCGCCGCCGTCGGCAGACTGCGCCGCGAACCCGGCTACGGCCAGCTGCTTGACCGGCTCACCAGGATGGCCCGGCTCGCAGCCGGCCCGAACGCGGAGCTCACGGTCTCCCCGGACGGGGGCGCCGTGGCGCGGTCCGGCGGCGTGGTCGTGGACTGCTCGCTGCCCCGGCTCGCTGACCTGGCCGTCCAGGCGCTGGGTCCCGACGTGCGGGAACTGTGGACACCGTGACCGGAGCGGCAGCCCGGATTGCCCGGGTGAACGGGCCCCTCGTGGAGGTGGAGGGGCTGGCCGCAGTGGCGATGTACGACATCATCGAACTCGGCGAGCGCCGGCTGCCCGGTGAGGCCGTTGCCATCCGCGACGATGTGACCACCGTCCAGGCCTATGAGTACACCGGCGGCCTTGCTCCGGGCGAGCCAGCTACCTCGCGCGGCGAGCCACTGTCGGCCCGGCTTGGCCCGCACCTGCTCGGCGGCGTTTTCGATGGACTGCTGAGGCCCTTGACCGGGGCTCCTGCCTGGCTCGAGCCCGGCCAGTCCCGGGCCGCGGCCAGCAGCCGGGAATTCGACTTCACGCCCGAGGTGGCGCCAGGCGCAGCCGTCAGCGACGGCAGCGTCCTGGGCTCAGTGTCCACGGCCAGCGGGGTCGCCTACCGGGTGCTGGCACCACCCGGGCTCACCGGAACTGTCGAGGAGGTGCGCCCGGCCGGGCCGGCCCCTGGCGACGCGGTGCTCGCGACAATCTCCGGCACGCCCGTGCCGCTGACCTCGTCCTGGCCCATCCGGCGCTCCAGGCCCTACCGCGAGCGGCTCGACGGCAGCGCGCCGCTGCTCACCGGGCAGCGCGTCATCGACGTGCTGTTCCCGTTGATCAGGGGCGGCAGCACCGCGGTGCCCGGCGGGTTCGGCACTGGCAAGACGGTGCTGCTGCAGCAGATCACCAAGTGGTGCGACGCGGATGTGATCGTCTATGTCGGCTGCGGCGAGCGCGGCAACGAGCTCGCCGACATGCTCGGCGAACTCGCCGGGCTTGCCGATCCGCGGACGGGAGGACAGCTGGCCGAGCGGACGGTCGTCATCGCCAACACGTCCAACATGCCGATGATGGCGCGCGAGGCCAGCATCTACAGTGCGGCCACGGTCGCCGAGCATTTCAGGGACATGGGGCTGGATGCCGTCATCATCGCTGACTCCACCTCGCGATGGGCGGAAGCGCTGCGTGAGTTCGCCTCGCGCAGCGGCGAGCTGCCGGCCGAGGAAGGCTACCCGGCCAGCCTGTCCTCTGCCCTGGCCGCGTTCTACGAACGGGCCGGCCGCGTGGTCACCAGTGCGGGCCGTGACGGCTCGGTCACGATCATCGGCGCGGTCTCGCCCGCCGGCGGCGACATGACCGAGCCCGTCACCACCTACACGCAGCGTTTCGTCCGCTGCCTGTGGACCCTGGACCGCGACCTCGCCTACGCCCGCCACTACCCGGCCGTCTCCTGGTCGGGGTCGTTCTCCCGCGACGACGCCACCATTGCCGCCTGGCATGCCAGCGCGGGCGACCCCGCCTGGGCAGACCGCAGGAACCGGCTGGCAGCACTGCTCGCGGAAGCGGACCGGCTCAGCTCCCTCGCCGAGCTGATGGGTGCCAGCGCCCTGCCGCCACGTGAACGTGCCACCATCCTGGCGGGGCGGCTGATCAGGGAGGGCGTCCTGCAGCAGAGCGCGCTCAGCGCCACCGACGCCAGCTGCGACAACGCCCGCGCCGCCGCGCTGACCAGCGCGGTGCTGGCCGTCGCGGAACGCTGCCAGGCCCTGGCCGAGAGCGGTGTTCCCGTCGGCACGCTCGAGGAGCAGGACTTCTCGCCGATCCTGCGCGCGCGCGAAGAAGCCGCCACCCCGGAGGCGGTCGCCGACCGGGAACATGCCATGCTCGCCCGCCTCAACCAGCTGAACCCCGGCGGTGACCAGGGGAAAGTCGGGGCGCTGCCGCCCGGGGAGCCGGGGAACGGCGAGGTCATCCCGCACGAGGAGGGCGGGGCAGGATGACCGCCTGGGCGCAGCGCGAATACACCGACGTTGCGGAGCTGCGCGGCCCGCTGCTCGTCGTGCGCGGCGTCGCCGGGGTCGGCTGGGACGAGTTCGCCACCATCCGCAACAGGACGGGCGAGCCGCGGCACGGGCTGGTGCTGGAAGCCGACCGCGACCTCGCCGTCGTGCAGGTGCTTGAGGGCACCCAGGGCATGACCACGGCCGCCACCCGTATCGCGTTCAGCGGCAGCCCGCTGCGGATCCCGGTCAGCGCGGACTGGCTCGGCCGGGAGTTCAACGGGCGAGGTGAGCCGATGGACGGCGGGCCGCCGGTCACCGGCGAGGCCACCGCGCCCGTCACCGGCTTCCCGATGAACCCGGTGATCCGCGAGCCGCCCGCCGAGCCGGTGCTGACCGGGATCTCGGCTATCGACGCGCTGACCACCCTGGTGCGCGGCCAGAAGCTGCCGGTGTTCTCGGTGGCGGGCCTGCCTCATCTTGAGCTGGCCGCCCAGCTGGCCGCCCAGGCGTCGGCGGGCGGGGAAGCGTTCAGCGTGGTGTTCGCGGCGATGGGGCTCACCCACGCCGACGCCGCCTCGGTCCGCAGCGTGCTGGAGGAGCGATCTGCCGCAGGGGAGCTCGTGCTGCTGCTCAACCTCGCTGATGCGCCGGTGATCGAGCGCATCCTGACACCGCGCATCGCCCTCACCGTGGCCGAGCACCTTGCCTTCACGCTCGGCCGGCACGTCCTCGTCGTCATGGCGGACATGACGAGCTACTGCGAGGCCCTCCGTGAGGTGTCCGCCGCGCGCGGTGAGATCCCAGCCCGCCGCGCCTACCCGGGTTACCTCTACAGTGACCTGGCTTCCCTCTACGAGCGATGCGGGCGGATCCGCGGCGTGCCGGGCTCGGTGACCGTGGTCCCCGTGCTGACCATGCCGGCCGCGGATATCACCCACCCGGTCCCCGACCTCACCGGGTACATCACCGAGGGCCAGATCGTGCTGTCCGCGGACCTCCACGCCCGCGGCATCTACCCGCCGGTCGACGCGCTCTCCTCGCTCTCCAGGCTCATGCGCCACGGTGCGGGCCCGGGCCGGACCAGGGCTGACCACCTGGACGTGGCTGCGCAGGCGATCGCCGCGCTGGCCGCTGCCAGGCGCGCCAGGGAACTGGCGGAGCTGATCGGGACGGCCGCGCTGAGCGCATCAGACCGGCGGTACCAGGATTTCGAGGCGGCTTTCGAAGCCCGGCTGATGAACCAGGGCCGCCGGGAGAACCGCAGCCTGGCGGAGACCCTCAGCCTGGCCTGGCAGGCCCTGGCGGTGCTGCCGCGCCGTGAGCTGACAATGCTGCCTGCTGGGGTGCTCGACACCTACTACCCGGCGACGTCAGGCTCCGATGACGGTTCGGCGGCGCACCGCAACGAGGCCGCGACGCAGCCGGCCGACGGCCCATGAGCGGGCCGGGACTGGCTGTACCGCCGGGCCGCGCCGGACGGCTCTGGCTGCAGCGTCGGCTGGAGACGGCCCGGCGCGGCGCGGACCTGCTCGACCGGAAGCTGCGGATCCTCCAAGGCGAGCTCGACCGGCTGCGGATTTCCGCCGCGCAGACAGCGACGGAGTGGGACCGGTGCCAGGCCGACGCCGATCGCTGGCTGCTGCGGGCCGGGTTGCTTGACGGCCAGCGCGCGATCAGGCTGGCAGCCGACGGCTTGTTCGCCGACGTGACGATCTCTTATGCCATGACCATGGGGGCCCGGTTCCCCGCGGGTGCGGCGTGCGCCATCCCGCCATCCGATGCCTGGGACGGCCCGGCGCTGGCGGCAGCCAGGCAGGCGTACCGCACGGCGCTCGCCGCGGCCGTCCGCCACGCGGCCGCGGCAGCGGCACTCCGGGTCATCGAGGCCGAGGGGCTCGCCACCCGGTACCGGCTCCGCGCGGTCAGGGACCGGTGGATCCCGCGTCTTGAACAGGCGCTGGCCGAGGTGACGTTCGCCATCGAGGAACAGGAGCGAGCCGACGCCGCGCGGCTCCGCCTGGCCGCGACCACGCTAACGGGCGTACCCGCCGGCCGGGCCACCCGGACCGCGGGTAAATTGCCCGGCTGATGAGCGAGCACCGGGTCAGCGGGCCGCGGCGCAGCTGGCGACTTCCGGGAAGCCTGCTATCGTCCGGCCAGGAACTCGGCCCCGCTTGCCATGGTGGCGAGTTGCGGGTAGTCGTCTTCGTCGATGCGCAGCCCGGAGCGCTTGCCCAGTGCCTCTACGAAGTTCAGGAAGTCGAGCGAGTCGAGTTCGATCCAGTCGCGCAGGTTGGCGTCGGGAGGGAGATTGTCCACGTCCGCGTCCGGGGCGATCTCGCGGAGGACCTCTTCAATCGCCTGTCGTGCCTGTGTGCGTGTCACATCTCCTCCGGACGTTGCAGCAGATCGGCGAGGGCGGCCAGATAGCGGGCACCGGTGTAGCCGTCAGTCGCCCGGTGGTCGGCGGCGAGGGTGGTATTGGCGACCGGCCGCACGCCGAGGAGCCCGCCGACCGCCCAGGGGCGCTCCACGATCTTTCCGAAGCCGACCAGCGCGACCTGCGGCGGGTAGATCACGCCCAGGACCGACTCCACGCCCTGGTCCCCGAGATTGGTGACGGTGATCGTTGCGTCTGTCAGCTCTGAGCTGCGCAGGCGCCCGCCACGCGCTCGGCTGACCAGGTCGCGCAGGCGGGCCATGAGTTCGCCTACTGGCAGGTCGGCGGCGTCATGGATCGCTGGGGTGACGAGACCGCCGCCGCGCAATGAGATCGCCACGCCCAGGTGCACGGCATCAGCCGCGGTGAAATGATCGTCCGCCCAGAATCCGTTGAGCTCCGGAACCTGGCGCACCGCGACCGCCGCCGCCTTGAGCAGCAGCGCGGCTGGCACCAGGCGATCGGACATCTCCAGGGCGCGGTTGCGGTCCCGCAGCCACGTCAGCGCGCCTGCCATGTCCACCGTGTTGCTGACGTAGTAGTGCGGGATCTCGCGCTTGGACCGGGCCATCAGGCGCGCGGTCGCCAGCCGCATGGCACGCGCGCGCTCTTCCCGGGTAGCCGGTGCGGGCCCGCGAACCGGCCCGGCAGGTCCGCCGGCGGTGCCCGCGGCTCCCTCGGCGACCGGAGCTGCAGCGGCTTGCGGGGGAGCCGGGGCAGCCGGGCTGGGCGGAGCCTTCAGGCCGGCCCGGTGCGGCTCGCTGATCTCGCGGGCGGCCCGGCGCACATCGTCCTCCCGCACCGCGCCGCCAGGCCCGGTCCCGGTCACCGCGGCGAGGTCGACGTCGAGTTCGGCGGCGATGCGGCGGGCTAGCGGCGTCGCCCTCCCGCGCCGGGACGCGGCGGCCTTCTCCACGTCCGAGCGGGTGATCGCGCCGGCCCGGCCGGTGCCCTGGACCGTGCCGAGGTCGATGCCCAGTTCCTGGGCCAGCTGGCGGACCAGCGGCGAACCGGCCGCTCCGGTCCTCCCGGCCGGCCTCGTAGCTGCGGGCTTCGCCGGCCGGGCCGCTGCGGGCCGGGCGGCCGGTCGCCCGGCTTTCCTGGCCGGGGCTCCGGCAGGCGCAGGCTCCGCGGCGGCCGACGTGAGCGTTGCGAGCACAGTGCCGACGGGAACCGTCTCGCCGGGCTGGACAACCAGTTGCCCGATGGTCCCGCTGTGGAACGTCTCGACGTCGATGGCGGATTTTGCGGTGTCCACGACGGCGATGATGTCGCCCCTATGCACCTCGTCCCCGGGCTTGACCAGCCATTCGAGTAGGGTGCCCTCGTCCATGTCAGCACCGAGGGCGGGCATCCGGAACTCGGCCACCTCAGCCCACCGCCCGGCGTGCCGCGGCCACGATGCCGGGAACCTGCGGCAAGGCGGCCTCCTCCAGGTGCCGGGGGTAGGGCATGGGCACCTCGGCGCTGCACACACGTTCGACAGGGGCGTCGAGGTCGTAGAAGGCCTGCTCCATGATGCGTGCGCTGACCTCTGCCGAGAGGCTGCCTGAGCGCCAGCCCTCGTCGACGATCACGGCGCGATGGGTCCGCCGCACCGAGGCCAGGAACGTCGCGTCGTCGAGTGGCCGCAGCGTGCGCAGGTCGATGACTTCCGCGTCGATCCCGTCGCCGGACAGCTCGTCGGCGGCGGCCATGGCCTTGCCGAGGGTGCCACCGTAGGCGATGAGCGTGACATCCGTGCCCGGTCGGCGGGTGGCGGCCGAGTCGATGTCCACGGCGCCGGCATCGGCGCTGAGCATGCCTGCCATGGGGTAGAGCGAGCCATGTTCGAAGATCAGCACAGGGTCCGGGTCGCCGAGTGCGGTCCACAGCATCCCCCGGGCGTCTTCCAGCGTGGCGGGTGCGAGGATCCTGAGCCCGGGGATGTGCGCGTACCAGCCTTCCAGGCTGTGCGAGTGCTGCGCGGCAAGCTGGCGGCCGGCTCCGGTTGTCATCCTGATCACCAGGGGCACGCTGATCTGGCCGCCCGACATGTGCAGGAGGGTGGCGGCATTGTTGAGGATCTGGTCCAGGGCGAGCAGGCTGAAGTTGACGGTCATGATCTCGACGATCGGGCGCATCCCGCCGAGGGCCGCACCGATGCCCGCGCCGACGAACGCGGACTCCGACAGCGGGGTGTCCCGGATGCGCTCGGGGCCGAATTCCTCGAGCAGCCCGAGGCTGACGGCGAAGCAGCCGCCGTAACGTCCCACGTCCTCGCCCATCAGGAATACCCGTTCGTCCCGCTGCAGCGCCTCCCGCAGCGCCGCGCGCATGGCCTCGCGGTACGTCGTCTTCGCGGCTGACGGCGCGGTCATGACGGCCTCGGGCTGTAGACGAACCGGGTGAGGTCCTCGACGGGCTCAACCGGGGCAGCGACCGCCGCCTCGACCGCGTCGCTGATCTGGCTGGCCAGCTCAGCGCCGATCGCGGCCAGGTCCTCGTCCGAGATCTCGCCCGCCTCGCGCATCCGGGCGACCAGCGCGTCGATCGGGTCGTGCCGCTTCCACTCGTCGATCTCGGCCTTGTCCCGGTACCGCTCCGGGTCATACATCGAGTGGGCGCGGAAGCGGTAGGTGCGCAGCTCAAGGAAATGAGGGCCACCGCCGGACCGCACCGCCTCGGCGGCACGGCGGGCGGCCTGCTCGACCGCGATCACGTCCATCCCGTCCACCGGCCATGACGGCATGCCGTAGGAAGCCGCCCGTACCGCCAGGTCGGTCTGGGCCTGCTCCCTGGCCAGTGGCGTGCCCATGGCGTAGAGGTTGTTCTCGCAGCAGAAGAGCACCGGGAGATCCCAGAGGGAGGCGAGATTCAGGCACTCGTGGAATTCGCCCTCAGCCACCGCGCCGTCGCCGAAGAAGCACGCGGTGACCCGGGCCTGCCCGCGCATCTGGTCAGCAAGGGCGAGCCCGATCGCCAGCGGCAGCCCGCCGCCCACGATCGCGTTCCCGCCGTAGAAGCGCCGGGCGGCATCGAACAGGTGCATCGATCCGCCGCGGCCGTGGCTGCATCCTGTGGTCTTGCCGTACATCTCCGCCATGACTGATTCCACGGGGACGCCGCGGACCAGCGCATGCCCATGCTCACGGTAGGTGGACACGATGGCGTCGCCGGGATCGAGCGCCTGGTTCACGCCTACCGCGACCGCTTCCTCCCCGATGTACAAATGGACGAAGCCGTGGATCTCGCCCGCGCTGTACAGCTCGACGCACTTCTCCTCGAATTGCCGGATGAGGAGCATCTGGCGCAGCAGGTCCCGGTGATGCAGACCGGGTTGCGTCCCCCCGGCTGACGACTGAATACCATCGGGCGCCGCCGCCTGCGGACGCCCGCTCACCTGGCACTCTCCAGTGTTGACACGTCGCCGGCCTCGAGTCCGAGTTCTCTCGCCTTGAGCAGCCGGCGCATGACTTTGCCGCTGCGAGTGAGCGGCAGGTTCTGGTCGAACTCGATCTCCTTCGGGGCCACCGACCCGAGCCTGCGCCGGCCGAACGCGATGAGTTCGCGCCGCAGCTCTTCGGTGGCCTCGCGCCCCGGCCTGAGCGCGACGAAAGCCTTGACGATCTCGCCCGCCACCGGGTCGGGCTTGCCGATCACCCCGGCCTCGGCGACCGCCGGGTGCTCCATCAGGGTGCTCTCCACCTCGAACGGGCCGATGAGGTGGCCCGCCGACTTGATCACGTCGTCGGCCCGGGCGACGAACCAGAAGTAGCCGTCGGCATCGCGGCGGGCGATATCGCCGGTGAGGTACCAGCCGCCGGCGAAGGCATCGGCGTAGCGCTCCTCGTCGTGCAGGTATCCCCGGAACATCGACGGCCATCCCGGCCGCAGCGCGAGCTCGCCGTCGACGCCAGGCTCGCTGATGACACGGACCTCGCCGTTCACGACGCTCGCCCTGCCGTCCTCGCCGCGCTCAAGCAGCGCGGCCGTTACCCCCGGCAGCGGCCGGCCCATGGACCCCGGCCGGATGTCCATCGCCGCGAAATTGCTGATCATGATCGCACCGGTCTCGGTCTGCCACCAGTTGTCGTGGACGGGCAGGCCGAGCGTCCGCTCACCCCAGACCACCGCCTCGGGATTGAGCGGCTCCCCGACGCTGGCGATGAAGCGCAGGGCCGAGAGGTCGTGGGCAGCCGCGAGGTCGGGCCCGTGGCGCATGAGCATCCTGAGTGCGGTGGGCGCGGTGTACCACACGGAGACCTTGTGCTCCGCCAGCAGCCGGTACCAGCGTCGCGCATCGAACTCGCCGGCATCGGTGAGCACGGTCAGGCCGTGGGTGAGCGGCGCGATGATCCCGTAGGAGGTGCCGGTGACCCAGCCAGGGTCCGCGGTGCACCAGAAAACGTCACCTGGACGCAGGTCGAGGGCGAAGGCCGCAGTGGCATGGTGGGCCACCACCGCCTCATGAACGTGGACCGCGCCCTTCGGCTTGCCCGTCGTGCCGCTGGTGAAGTGCAGCAGTGCCATGTCTTCCGGGTCTGTCGGCGGGATCTCGAAACGGTCGTCGCTCGCGGCGAGGCCAGCATGCAGGTCGATGGTCTTGTCATCCGGCCGCGCGCCGGCAACGAGCACGTGCTCGAGCCCGGGGAGCGTGTCCCGGATCGGCGCGATCTTGCGCGTGTACAGGTCCGCACTGGTCACCAGGACCTTGGCGTCGCCGAGGCGGAGCCGTTCCCTGATCGGCTCCGGGCCGAAGGCCGGGAACAGCGGCGCGAACACGCATGTGCTCTTCAGCGTGCCCAGCGCTGTGACGTACAGTTCGGGCACCCGGCCGAGCAGGGAGAACACGCGATCGCCTTTGCGCACGCCGAGTTCGGCGAGCAGGTTCGCGAACCGGCTGGTCTGGCGGCCGAGGTCGGCATAGGTCAGGTCGGTGACGCGGTCATCTTTGGCGACGCACCGCAGCGCCACGGCGTCCCGCCGCGGCCCGGCCGCGTGCCGGTCGACCGCCTCATAAGCGATGTTGAGGCCCCGGCCGCCGGGAAGCCCGTCCAGCCGGGCCCGCGCCTGCGCCCAGGAGAACTCCCGCACCGTGGTGTCATAGTCGGCGAGGTTGAAGCCGCCGGGCCCGAGGTTGCGCTTGTGGATCGGCTCCCAGTCCATCGCGTTCCTCCCGCCGAATGGGCTCCACCCCTGTCTAGGGCCGGGACCAGGCGGGAGACAGGGGCGAAGGTCCCGCCCCGGACTGCCGAAGGACCAGCGCAGGTCACGACCGCCGTGCTCCCCGACCAGCGCGCGCACCGAGCCAGAGTCAGCGGCCGAAGGCGCGGGCACGGATGTCGCCGAATGCCGCCGGGTCGCGCTGGCCGACGTCGGTGAGCACCGGCTCGGTGCACTCGCCGGGCACGAATCCTGCGCAGCTGTGCCCCTACATGTGCATCGGCGAACCCGAAAGGGCGATGGCGTGATGGATCGGGCGCCACCAGTCCAGCGCGTCCTTATGCGGTGCCCCGCTCATCATGCCGAGCAGGTGACCGGCGTCCTGAGTCCACACCAGGCCGAACTCGGAACCTGTGAGCGTGCAGAAAATGCGGCCGGCTGCCTGATCGGCGGGCCGGAGCATACCTGAGCGGGCCTGGGCGAGCGAGTAGATCTCCGGGTGCAGCTACGCCAGGGTCCACTCCTTGACCACGAAGTCCGTCATGAGCGCAGGCTGACTCCCCAGGTGCCGGACACGAGAGGCCCTGCTGGGGCCGGCCTGGTCACTCCGGCCGGCGGGCGCGCTCGCTGTGCAGCTTGCGGCTGATCACCAGCCGCTGGATCTGGTTGGTGCCTTCGAAGATCTGCAGCACCTTGGCCTCGCGCATGTAGCGTTCGGCGGGGTAGCGGCTGGTGTAGCCGGCGCCGCCGAGGATCTGCACCGCGTTCGTGGTGACGGTCATGGCGGTGTCTGTGCACAGCAGCTTGGCCATGGCGGCGAACTTGGTCACATCTTCCCCGCGGTCGCGGCGGCGGGCGGCGTCACGGTAGAGGGTACGCCCGGCTTCGACGGCGGTCGCCATGTCGGCCAGCAGGAATCCGATGCCCTGGAAATCGCTGATGGGCCGGCCGAACTGCCGTCGCTCGCTGGCGTAGTCGACAGCCAGCTCGAGCGCGGCGGTGGCCAGGCCGGTCGCGCAGGCGGCGATGCCGAGCCGGCCGGCGTCAAGAGCGGACATGGCGATCCGGAAGCCCTGGCCCGGTTGCCCGACGAGCCGGCTGGCCGGTATCCGGGCACCGTCCAGGAGCACCTGGGCAACGGGGGAGGAGCGCAGTCCCATCTTGTTCTCCGGCGGCGCGGTGCTCAGCCCGGGCGAGCCAGCGTCGGCCGCCAGGCAGCTGATCCCGTCCGCGCCGGGACCGCCGGTCCGGACGAACAGGTTGTACAGGCCGGCGTGGCCAGCGTGGGTGATCCAGGCCTTGGTGCCGCTGACCCGGTATTCGTCCCCGTGCAGGTCGGCGCGGGTGGTCAGCGAGGCCGCGTCGGAGCCGGCCTCGGGCTCGGAGAGCGCGTAAGCGCCGAGCAGCTGGCCGGCCAGCAGCCCGGGCAGCAGCTCACGCTGCTGAGCATGGCTGCCGAAGGCAGCGATCGGGTAGCACGACAGGGTGTGCACGGCGACGCTTTCGGCGATGGTCAGCGACCCGGTCGCCAGGATCTCCACCGCCTGCAGGTAGTCGGCGAAGGCCCACCCTCCGCCGCCGAGCTCTGCCGGGTACGGCAGGCCGAGGACACCCAGCTGCCCGAGCTGGGCGAGCAGGTCATGGGGAAAGGCGCTGGCGGCCTCGTCCGCATCGGCGCGCGGCCGGATGACGTCGCTGACCAGTTCCCGCAGCCGGGGCAGCAGATCTGCCGGGCCAGCGGTGGCGGTGGCCGTCACGGCCGCCTCCGCGCGCCGGGGCGCGTGCGGGAAGATGGCGGGCATGACGGGTGCACCGGGGGAGTACCGCCTCTACGCCGACCTCGCCGGGTGGTGGCCGCTGATCTCGCCGGTGCAGGAGTATGCGGCGGAGGCTGAGTACCTGGCCGCGGTGTTCCGCTCGGCGGCTGGCGTCCATGAGGTGCTGGATCTGGGCAGCGGCGGCGGCCATGTCGCGGCGCACCTGAAAGGACAACTGACCCTGACGCTCGTGGACCTGTCCGCGGAGATGCTGGCGGTGTCGCGGCGGCTGAACCCGGAATGCGCACATGTCCAGGGTGACATGCGGACGGTCCGGCTGGGCAGGGTGTTCGACGCCGTGCTGGTCCATGACGCCATCGACTACGTGACCCGCGAGGATGACCTCCGGCAGGTGATCGAGACGGCGTTCGTGCACTGCCGGCCTGGCGGTCTCGCGGTCTTCGTCCCCGACTACACCGCGGAGACGTTCCACGCTGGCACTGGCGGCGGCGGCAGCAGCGACCCGGATGGCCGCCAGGGAAGCTTCCAGGAGTGGACCTGGGACCCCGATCCGGCCGATGACTGGATCCAGGCGGAATACGAGTTCGTGCTGCGCGCTGCGGACGGCACCGTCCAGGTCGTCAAGGAGGCGCATCGCCTGGGGGCGTTTTCCCGCGACGTCTGGCTCCGCCTGCTCGCAGCCGCGGGTTTCGAGCCGGAAGCAGGCTCCGCCGTCACGGCGCCCGCCGGGCAGGGCAGTGCTGGCCAGGGCAGTGCTGGCCAGGGCGGCCAGGCCCCCCGCAACCTGTTCCTCGGCCACCGGCCCGGCTGACCGGCTCAACCGGCGGTGTCACCGGCCGGCCCTAGCGCGGATGGGCGCGGACGAAATCGGCGATCACGGTGCCCAGCAACGCGCCGGCGTCCTCCTGCAGGAAGTGGCCAGCTCCGGCGATCACCGGATGCTCGATGCCCGCCGCGCCCGGCACCGCCCGCTTGAGCACCGGCGCCATCGACCCGGTGATCGGGTCGCGGTCGCTGAACGCCACCAGGAATGGCCTGTCCCAGGCGGACAGTTGCTGCCAGGCCGCCCGGTTGGCCTCAGTGGCGGGGTCATCCGGAGCTGTCGGCACCAGCCCCGGCATCGCCCGTACCCCGGCGGTGAAGGCCGCGTCGGGAAATGGCGCGTCATACGCGGCGAGCACCGCGTCAGGCAGCGGTGCCTGGCAGCCGGACTGCACCAGCCGGGACACGCTCAGCGTCGGCGCGGTGCGCACGACCTCGCGGAACCGCAACCAGACGTCAGGCATCGGCTGGTCGCCGGTGGGCAGCCCAGTATTGGCCGCCACGACCCGGGCGAACCGGCCCGGGTGCTCGGCTACCAGCCGCAGGCCGATCAGGCCGCCCCAGTCCTGTCCGACGAGAGTCAGCCCGCGCAGGTCGAGCAGGTCAAAGGCGAATGCCCGGATCCACTCCACGTGCCGTGCGTAACTGTGGTCGGCTATCCGGGCCGGCTTGTCTGACCGGCCGAAACCGACCAGGTCCACGGCGATCGCGTGCAGCCCGGCAGCGGCGAGCACGGGCAGCACCGCCCGGTACAGGAACGACCAGCTTGGCTCGCCGTGCAGGAGCAGCACCGGCTCGCCGTCGGACGGCCCGGCTTCCACGTAGGCCAGCCGCAAGCCGCCGACATTGGCATAGCGCGGCGGGTAGGCGAAGTCGGGCAGGTCCGCGAAATGATCATCGGGAGTACGCAGCACTCGCATCCGGTCATGCTGCCACGCCCGTTACGGTTTGGCCGCAACGCCCTCGTAGGTGTACCCGAGTGCGTGCGGGCGGGTCAGGTAGTAGGTATCCAGCCGGCCCAGCTCCAGCCCGGCGCTGGCGATCATCTCGGCGATGGGACGGTCCAGGCGGCAGCCACCGGCAACACGCTGGTGCAGTGGGGTGAGCCGGTGCTGCACGCGGGCTACCCCCGCATCGGGCGCAAGGCCGTGCTCCACGAAGCGCAGCGCGCCGCCCGGGCGCAGCACCCGGTAGATCTCGGCGAGTGCCCGGCCGGCGTCGGGGATCGTGCAGAGCGTCCAGGTGCTGAGCACGTTGTCGATGCTCGCGTCGTCGAGCGGCAGCGCCTGGGCATCGACGCCGACGAATTCGACCGGGACCGGGCAGGCGGCGGCTCGCTTCGCCGCCAGCTTGCGGCCCACGGCGGCCGGATCCACGGCCCGGACCCGCTTCACCACGGCCGGGTAATAAGGAATGTTCAGCCCGGACCCGCAGCCGATCTCGAGCACCTCGCCGTCCAGCCCGGCCGCCACCCGGGCCCGCAGGCGCCCCACTTCACCGCTGCGCATGAGGAGATCCAGGGCCCTCGGGAGGATCTGATCCCTGTAGATGCCCATGCGGTAAGTCTGCCACGGCTGCAAGGCCATGATGGTGGGGTGACGACTGCGCGGCGGTTCCATGTTGACGCGTTCGCGACGGTTCCGTTCGCCGGCAACGCGGCGGCGGTGCTGGTGCTGGAGCACGAGCCCGGCGGAGATGTCGGCGGTCGCGGTCGTGGTGCACGACTTCCCACCGCAGCCTGAGGTCGATGTGGGTGACGGCGAGGGTGACGCGCTGGCGCCGCTGGTCTGGTAGACGGCGACGTAGCCGATGCTCGTCGCCGCGCCCGAACTGGTCACCGGCGACGGTGACGAGCAACCGCACACGCCGTTCGGGTACCCGCCGCCGATGGCCACGTCCAGGATCAGGAAGAACCCGTGATCCACCGCGGCCCGCCAGGTGGCGGCACCAACCTGGCTTTCCGTTGCTGTGTAGTAAGCATTTCCGTTGAGATACCAGGTAATTGATTCACTGCTGGTATTGGTGCGGTTCACGATGACCGAATAAGTGTTGTACCCGGTCTGGCAGCCGGAGCAGGACTGCAGCCCGCTGCCCAGCCCGGTGGTCTCGTTGCACGGGCCGCCCGGGTCGGTGCCGCAGTGCAGGGTGCCGGAGTGCTCAGACAGTGCGTTGACGTCTTCCATGACGTCGATCTCGCCGGTGGACGGCCAGTTCGCGCAGTTCATCGTCCCGGACGTGCCGGCACCGCTGGGACACGTTCGCCGTGGAACTCGTGTTGGACTCGACCTCGCCCGTTCCCCAGTTCCCGGCGCAGCGTGCGGGCGCGCAGCCGCTGCGCCGCCCGGCGGCCGAGTTCGCGGAGCGGCTGGCCGACCGTGGTCAGCGGTGGTGCCACGACCCGGCTCGCGTAGATGTCGTCGAAGCCGGTCACCGCTATGTCGCCAGGGACCCGGACGCCCGAGTCCTGCAATTGCAGCAGCATCCCGATCGCCATCTGGTCGTTGGCGCAGGCGACCGCCTGGGGCCGCGGCCGGAGTTCCAGCAGCGCGCGGGCGGCGGTGCTGCCGCTCGCCTCGGAGAAGTCACCTTCCAGCACCGGGTCGAGGGTGCAGCCGGGATGCTCGCCGACCGCCTGCCGGAAAGCCGCCAGCCGCTCCCTCGCGTCAGGTGAGTCAGCCGGCCCGGCCAGGAAGCCGACGCGCCGGTAGCCGTGGTCCGCCAGCAGATGCGCCGCGAGCGCGCGGATCCCGGCGGCGTTGTCCACGGCGACGACGTCGAGCTCTGTTTCGGCCCGCCGGCCAGCAGGCCCGGGCAGGAGTGCGGTCATCCCTGGCCGTGCCGTCGCGGATCCAGCCGCTGACCCGCGCCGTCTGGGCACGACTGGATGTGCGTTGACAGGCAAGCCGGCCGGCTCAGCCCAGCTGGCCGACGCGCCGGATGGTCACGTGATGCTGACGTCATCAGCAGCGGCGACCTGCTGGGACTTGCCGATTCCGTAATGCTTGCTGATGCCGTGCAGTTCGATTGAGCCGCTGACCGCCGGGCTTGCGGAGCCGGGCGGGTTGCCGGTGTCGGGCATGGCTTACTCCCGCCGTCAGGCCGTCCAGGTACCCCACCGCGTACAGCCCGTTGACCCGCGACCAGCACCAGGCAGTGGACTGTGCCGCAGCACTGAATGGCGAGGTGGCCGGCGGCGTCGCGCCGTCGCACACGGGAACTCTCTTCCCGTCCGGGAGCACTTCGGCGGACTCGGACGGGGCGCCTGACGGAGTCGTGAGCGTGATGATCCGGTTGAGGGTGACGTACGCATAGGAGGCGGGCTGCGGGATCCGGGTCGTGCCCCCGGCGCTCACCCAGGTCACGGTGACCCGGTACAGCTGGCGGCCTGGCGTCAGTCCGGGCCCGCGGTGTCACGAGCCCTCGGCGTCAGTTAGGGCACACCTGGCCGGCGCCAAACCACAGGCCAGTCCTTCCCCGGTGGTGGATTTGCTGCTCACCGCGGCTGAGCCGCCCACCGGAAACCTGCCTGACACGACCGGTGCGCTGCCCCGCGCCGCGGCAGCGCTCGCTGTCAGGACGCTGCCAGCAGGTCAGCGACCGCCTCCCGGAAGGCCGCGGTGTGCCGGTCGACGTCGGACTCCTGGGTGACCGGGGACATCAGCGCCATGTTGTGAAACGGGGTGATGAGCACGCCCCGGTTCATCGCGTGCAGGTGGAAATACCTTTCCAGCCCGGAGTCGGCGGCCAGGTGCGCCTCGGTGCCATTGCGCGGCGGGTCCGGCTGGAACCGGTACTCTGCCCGGCAGCCGAGTTGGGTGACATGCCAGCCAAGGCCCGACTCGCGGATGACGTCCTCGACTCCCCGCCGGAACCTGGTGGCCAGCGGGATCATGCGCTCGTAGGCGTCGTGGGTGAGCACCTGGTCCAAGGTCGCCCGCATCGCCGCGGCGGACAGCGCGTTGCCCGCCAGGGTCCCGCCGATGCCGCCGGTGTCCTCGTAGTCCGCGTCGGCCTGGGCCAGCATCCGGCCGGCCGCATCACCGCGGACGCCGAGCGCGCCGGACGCCACGCCGCTGCCGATGGCCTTGCCCAGCGTCACCATGTCCGGGTCGAGGTTCCAGGCCGCGGTGCAGCCCCCCGGGCCGCCGGACAGGGTGTGCGTCTCGTCGATGATCAGCAGCGTGCCCGCGGCCTGGGTCAGTTCCCGCAGCGCCTGGTGATAGCGGGGATCGGGAAGGATGATCCCCATATTCGTCATGGCCGGCTCGGCGAGCACGCAGGCGACTTCGCGGTCGTCGAGGGCGGCCTCGAGTGCGCTGATGTCGTTGAATTCCACCGCGATCGTGGTGAGCGCGGGATCGACGGGCGGCCCCACATTGCCCTCGCGGGAAACCGTTCCGCCGTCAGGCCGGCGGACCGCGAAGGTCTCGTCGACCGAGCCGTGATAGCAGTAGCTGAAGACGAGGACCTTCCCGCGTCCGGTGACCTGCCGGGCGATGCGCAGCGCCGCCCGGTTCGCGTCGGTCGCGCTCAGCGTGAAGAGCCAGCGGCCCACCGCGAAGCGGCGGGCAAGTTCCTCGGCCACCCAGATCGAGTCCTCGGTGGGCAGCATCGTGGTGATGCCCCGCTGGGCCTGTTCCCGCAGCGCCGCCAGCACAGCCGGCGGCCCGTGCCCGGTCATCGCCCCCGTGTCGCCCAGGCACAGATCCACGTAGTCGCGCCCGTCCACGTCCGTGATGCCGGCCCCGGCCGCCCGCGCCGCGAAGGGCGGGAAGCCGCCCGCCCAGCGCATCATCCAGGGCATCGGCACGCCGCCGATGAGGGAGCGCTGGCCCCGGTCGAACAGGCCGGCCGAGACCGGGTGGTCGTCGGCGAACCGGCGAAGCTCCCGCTGGGTCAGCTCCGCGAGGCGGCTGCGGTCGATCGGGGAGGACAGGTGGTTCATCAAGGCAGCTCCGCAGGGTCCACGAGACAACTCTTTCCGTTGCCGATGCGCATGTATACGACTATTTCCGCGCCGGAAGCAACATATCCAGCAGTTTTCCGCATCCAGCTGCCCCAGGTCAACGGGGCTGGGTGCGACCTCGGCCAGGCCGCTGACCAGGGCAGATGCTGACAAGTGGGCGAGGTGCGAGCAGCACGCCGCTGGATGGTGTTCAATGGTCGTGGTTGTCGTCGAAGTTCGTGAACGTGTCACAGCGCCTGCGAAATTTGACAGTCGGCGTCGTGGATCACCTATGAGTCCGGCCTTCGAAGGGCAGACTGTCGCAGCAACCCGGGAGACACGCCCGTGGATCCCGAAATCGTTTCAGTAGGAGAAGAGCACGTGGCTCAGGGCACCGTGAAGTGGTTCAACGCTGACAAGGGCTATGGTTTCATCGCCCCGGACGACGGCACCGCCGACGTCTTCGTGCACCACACCGCCATTCAGGCTGACGGTTTCCGCAGTCTGCAGGAAAACCAGCGGGTCGAGTTCACCGCAGGCCAGGGCCCGAAGGGGCCGCAGGCCGAGCAGGTCCGCCCGGTCTAAGGGAGGGCCGCTGAGGCGGCACGACCGCCTGCTGCACGCAGGCATCCGAGAGGTGCGTGGGTGGTCCCACCAGGGGCCACCCACGCACCTCTTTGACGTCTGGCCCCGGCCACGCGTCGCCCCCGCATTTCGGACGCGGTGGCCCACTTTGGGACAGCAGAAACCCGTGATCATCCGACGTTGGCCGCGGGCTGCCGTAGAAAGGGGAAAGCACAAGGCTTGTCCGGCTGGCTAAGAACCAGCAGGACAAAGGTTGACACCAACCTTGTCGAAGCACTAGGACGTCAGCAGAGTTCATGAGATGAGCTCTGGGCGGTTCCGCGCGGGCCATCACCGGGCGCCTGCGTTGGCCGCTGGCATGTCGGTTGTGTGTGTTCCGTACCCTCATGGAAGGACCACGATGGGCAAGCGGTGGGCGCGACTGTGCGCGCTGGTGGGATCATTAATCGTCGTCATCGCAACAGCGACAGGAAGTAGCCTGGCAGCCAGTGCGGCTGCCACGCAGGCGGGGGCGGCCAGTTCCAGCGCCGGCGTCAAGCCGAACGCCACAGGCATGATGGACTGCAACGGCCACAGCACCGTGTACAAGGATGTGAAGCAGGATCTGGGTGGTCTGTGCACCGACCCGCTTGGCTACTGGGACGGATCAGCCTGGCGTTTCGAGGACAACGGCAGCTACGTCGGCCACGACGAGCCGTCGGTGAAATTCATCTCCACCGCCTCCGGCAGCGGCAACAACATGACCTATGTCAACCGGCTGGGGACGGACCCCGCGGGCAAGCCGACTGTCTCGCCGAACGGCAAGACGGTCAGCGACTACGCGGAACTCAGCCCGGCCCCCTGGTTCGGCCTGCCGATCTGCGACCCCAGGTCCTACCCGGAGAACCCCTGTAAACCGGACAGCGACGCCAACAGCGGGGCTATCAGTGACCCGAACTCCGCAGGCTCGGCCTTCATGGAGCTGCAGTTCTACCCGCCGGGGTACCAGCCCTTCGTTGACGGGATCAGCTGCGATCCCACGCACTGGTGTGCCGCGCTCACCATTGACAGCCTTGAATCACAGTTCAACTTCGTCAACCTGAACCCGGCGTGCACAGAACCGGTCAACTTCGCCTTCCTGCAGCGCAACGGCGTGCCAGCCGGGCCGCCGAGCCCGCAGCTCACGGACGTCAGCACCTTCACGCCCAACAAAGAGACGCTGATGATGAACCCGGGTGACACGGTGGTCACCAGCATCCACGACACCAGCCAGGGGTTGCTGACAAGTGTCACGGACCTGACCACCCATCGGACCGGATACATGGTGGCCAGCGGCAAGAACGGGTTCATGAACACCAATTACCAGACGTGCGCTGGCACCCCGTTCAACTTCCACCCGGAGTACAACACGGCCCGGCAGCAGAACCAGGTGCCATGGGCGGCGCTCGAGGGCGGCGTGCTGATGCAGCAGGAGATCGGGCACTTCGAGCCCTGCTCCTCGATCACCAACTCCCAGCCGTACAACGTGAGCTTCGGGGACGGGCAGTCGTTCAGCGACCCGACCACGGCACAGACCTGCGTCGGCGGTTTCGAGGGAGCCGGGAAGACCGGGGAAGGCCCGTGCAATATCAGCACCGGGGTCTGCCAGAACGCCACCACCCAGGGCGGCGGAGCGTGCGCGAGCAACAACTTCACGTCCGGATCGCTCTGCGAGTTCTCCGACATGACGTGCGTTCCCGCGGGCCCGCGCCCGGTGAACGTCAATGGCACCGCGGAGAAACTAGGCTGGCCAGTAGCCGGCTGCCAGGATAGTTTCTACCAGAATGGTGACCTCGATTTCGATGGGAGTTCTTACATACATGACTGGCCGGATGGATCGCCCAACCATCCGACGTCATTCGCCTATATGGGGCCGTTCTCGCACGGCAGGAGTTATCCGAACATCCAGTTCGAGACCGACGTCGCCGGGTCCGAGAACAACTGCGACATCGCGACCGGGACCGGCTGCACCGCGCCGCCGGCAGGGGCCAGGTTCTACCCGTTCTGGTCGCTGGGCCATGGCTCCGGAGCCGGCTGCGTGTGGAACTTCGGTGACAACATCGCCGGCCAGACGGTCAGGAATTTCGGTGGCGACGCGCAGTATGGCACGCCGGACATCGCCAGGTTCGGTGGGACGCTCACCAGCCCAGTGCTGAGCAACCCACAGGCCGCGTGCGGATCCTCAGCGGGCAAGCAGCTCGGCGGGGCATAGTCCCGGGTGCTGGCATGCCGGGCACCCCGGGCGCTGCGGCGCCCGGGGTTGCCCAGCCCGTCCGGGCTAACCGCCGCTTGCGTGAGCGGCCCGGCTCGCTCAGGTGATCAGGCCGCAGGCCGAAGAACAGACCCAGCATGACCAGCAGGTCGAGTATCGCGATCAAGCCGCCGATGTAGGGCCCGGGGCCGCCGAGCCAGGCGAGGTACCCGCAGAAGGCGAGCACCACGATCATGGCGCTCAGCGCCCGCGGCCGCCCGCTCTGCGCGAGGCGCTCGGGCACCTCATAAGGCGCGCGCTGGACGTAGTTGCCGGTCGCCGCCTTCTCCTGGGCGATCTTGAGCCACAGATCGTAGAGTTCTGGTGCTTTCTCGCGGAGCTGGACCGCCTGTTCAACGGAGGGAATCCCTTGCGGCGAGTCCGGGCGGTGCTCGACCTTCTCCCCGATCCGCTCGAACACCATGCTGGCGATCTGGTCGATGTCCAGCGGGTGAGAGCCGTTGCCTGGCTGGGCAACGGGGGCCGCCGCGGTCGCCGGGGCCGCGGGCGCGGCCGCCGTCGGCGTGGCGACGGGGGCCGGCGTGGCGACGGGTACCACCGGCATGGCCGCCGGCGTCGCCGGTGTGGCTAGCTGCCCCGGCTGCTCGGGCGTGCTCGCCAGCCCCGGCCCCGGGTCGGGCTGGCGGCCAGGCTCAATGGGGGGATCATGGTCAGTCACGCGGAAATGCCCACGCCGTTCGGCTCGCTGGCTCGCAGCACCGCCTCCGCGTGTGCTTCCTGAAGCGTCATTGTGGCAAGCTGGAATGGGTCTTCTGGCGGGGCCTGCCCGGCCTCAGGCAACTGACTGCGAAGCGCCCGGTAGATGATGGCGCCAGTAATATCGAAAAGCGCAGCAGCACCGTAAGCAAATGCGCGGACCCGACTCGCTGACCGGTCTGTCGGCATACGCGGTTCCGTTGGCATACGCGGTACTTTCCCGCTTCGGAGTGGCACAAAACTGTTGCTCATTTCGGAGTGCTACAAGCCGATTTAGCGGCATACGTGCCGCGATTGACGGGAATGTGCCGCGCCAGGCGTCACTCGGCGATGCCGCGCTGCGCCAGGACCCCGGTGGGGGTTACCCGGACGAGGAGTTCGCCGGGGACCCCGTTCCGGGCGCCGAACCCCGCGGCGCGCCCGGCTCCCATATAGCGGCCACCGAGCCTGGTGGCCACGGCAACCAGTTCCGCCGGATCGGCGCTGAGCTCGGCGCTGAGCTCGGCGCTGAGCTCGGCGCTGCCTTCGACGAGGACGAATGCCATAACAGCGGGAAGGGTCCACGCTTGCCCGCAAAAGTCCGTCAGCAGCCGCCGCCGGCCGGTGTGGCCCGGGCTGCGTGCCTGGGCGTTCCGGCGGCTCGCGTGGCGGCGGCGGTGCTGGGATGGCTGCCGCGCTGATACATCCAGATGGTGCTGCGCACCGTGCCGGTGCCCAGCTTTACCCCGCTGACCACCACCTGGTGGCCCATGACGTCGGTGATCCGGACCCGGATGCGCCGCCCGCCCGCCCTGCCCGCCCCTGCCTGCCCGGTGCCGGACAACCCGGTCCAGTAGCCGTCGGGGTCAGCCGCCAGGCGCTGCCACCGATTCCCGCTCCCCGCGGCGACCTCGACGGACGTCAGCCGGTTGCCGTGGTTGATGACCTGGATGGCCAGCGAGCGCGGTCCGGCGGCCGTGCTCACCCGCAGCACCAGGGGGCCACGCAAGGGCGGATCTGCGGCCGGCCAGTAGCTCACCGCCACCGTGCCGGACCGCGGATCTGCGATCCGCTCGAAGGCTGCCCGGCTCAGGTCGATCGTCTCGGTGCGGCAGTCGGCGCACGAGTCCACCACCTCGGCCCGCACAGTGCCGGATGGCCCGCGCACCTCCAGGTAGCTGCCGCAGGCTACGCCACTGGCGTAGGCCCGTGGCGGCAGGCTGGCGTACCAGCCGGTGGCTGGGAACGGCCCGAGGGAGCAGCTCCCCGTCGCAGCGCCGGGGTCATAGAACACCGCATGGCCGGCGACGGCCGTTGCCGGGGAACCGGGCTGCGCGACCGGGGGACGGGTCCCGGCGATCGCGGGAGCACGGATCCCGGCGACGCCGGGCGGGTTGATCGCGGTGACGCCGGGAGCAGGCGCCACGGCGGCGGCAGGAAGCCGCATTGCCGCCGCCGTAGCGGCGGCCGGAGACTGTGTGGCCGCGCAGGCGCCGGCCGACAACCGCAGTGCGCCCCCGGTCAGGACCGTGACTGTGATGACACTGGTGGCCAGCCATATCCGGTTCCCCTGCCGGGGCCTGCGCGGCGCGTCGCGCAGGGACGCCTCGCGCTGTCCGGGCGGGCCTGGGCGGCCCCGGGCGGTCCGCAGTAAGCGCATGGGACCTAGCTTGCATAGTGCGGCCAGGCAATTACGTTGAGTAATAAAATAGTTACCGAACTCCGCGTCCAGGGGTCGCGGGGCTGGTGTGTTTTCGTCAGATTTGCGACCAGGCCTGGGTCAGCACGCTGCGCAGGATCTGCTCCATCTCATTGAAGTGTTCCGGCCCGCAGGTCAGCGGGGGCGCGAGCTGGATCACCGGGTCGCCGCGGTCATCGGCCCGGCAGACCAGGCCGGCGTCGAACAGCGCATGGGACAGGAAGCCGCGCAGCAGCCGTTCCGACTCGTCATCGCTGAACGTCTCCCGGGTCGACTTGTCCTTGACCAGTTCGATTCCGTAGAAGTAACCGTCACCCCGGACGTCGCCGACGATCGGCAGGTCGCCCAGCTTCTCCAGGGTGGCGCGGAACGCCGCCTCGTTCGACCGCACGTTGCCGAGCAGGTCCTCCTTCTCGAACACATCGAGGTTGGCGAGCGCAACCGCCGAGGACACCGGATGCCCGGCGAAGGTCACCCCGTGCAGGAAGGTGGCCGTCCCGGCGGCGAACGGCTCCATCAGCCGGTCGCTGACCATCATGCCGCCGAGCGGCGCGTAGCCGGACGTGACGCCCTTGGCGAAGGTGATGATGTCCGGCTGGTAGCCGTAGCGCTGGGAGCCGAAGTAGTAGCCGAGCCTGCCGAAGGCGCAGATGACCTCGTCGGATACCAGCAGCACGCCGTAGGTGTCACAGATCTCCCTGACCCGGGCGAAGTAGCCGGGCGGTGGCGGGAAGCAGCCGCCTGAGTTCTGCACCGGCTCCAGGAAGACGGCGGCCACCGACTCGGGGCCCTCCCGCAGGATGGCCCGCTCGATCTCATCGGCGGCCCACTGGCCGAAGGCCTCCAGGTCAGTCGCGACGAAGCCGGGCGCCCGGTAGAAGTTGGTGTTCGGCACCCGGACCCCGCCGGGCGGCAGCGGCTCGAACGGATGCTTGATCCCGGGCAGGCCGGTGATCGCCAGCGCTCCCATCGAGGTGCCGTGGTAGGCGATATCCCGGCTGAGCACCTTGTACCGGTCTGGCTGCCCGATGGTCTTGAAGTACTGCTTGGCCAGCTTCCAGGCGGACTCCACCGCCTCGGAGCCGCTGGTGGTGAAGAACACCCGGTTCAGGTCGCCGGGGGCGAGCCCGGCTAGCCGCTCGGCCAGTTCCACGGCACGCGGGTGGGCATAGGACCACAGCGGGAAGTAGGCCAGCTCGGCCGCCTGCCGGGCGCCCGCCTCCGCGACTTCCTTCCGGCCATGCCCGATCTGGCTGACGAACAGGCCGGACAGCCCATCCAGGTAGCGCTTGCCCTTCTGGTCGTACACGTACTGCCCGGACCCGCGCACGATCACCGGGATCTCGCCGCCAGCGTAGGACGACATGCGGGTGAAATGCAGCCACAGGTGCCGCCGTGCCGCCTCCTGCAGGGCCTGCCCCTCAGGCCCGCCCCCCCGCCCAGTAGCTTCTCCGGGGCGCTCCGGGCTGGCAGCTCCCTGCGTGGCGCCGGCCTCGAACCGGCCTGGGTCACTCGGAGTTGTCATCTGGTCCCCCAGCCGTAGGTCTGCTTGCGGAGTTTCAGGTACACGAAAGTCTCTGTGCTGGTCACGCTCGGCACCCCGCGCACCCGGCTGAGAATCTCCAGGAGGTGGCTGTCGTCCTCGCAGACGACCTCCACGAGCAGGTCGAAGGAGCCCGAGGTGATCACCACATAGTCGATCTCCTCGATGGCCGCCAGGTGGTCGGCGACCTGCTCAAGGTCGCCACCGCACTTGATGCCGATCATGGTCTGCCGGCTGAAGCCGAGCATGAGCGGATCGGTCACCGCGACGATCTGCATGATCCCGGCGTCGACCAGCCGCTGCACCCGCTGCCGGACGGCAGCCTCGGACAGCCCGACTGCCTTGCCGATCGCCGCGTAGGAGCGGCGGCCGTCTTCCTGCAGCTGCTCAATGATCCGCTTGGAGAGGTGGTCCAGCACGGCGCCCGAGGGGCCGCGGGCGGCCACCCTGCCGTTGCGGGCAGCCACTGCCCCTTCGCCGGTCAGCCCGCCCGGGATCGCGGGCGTTCCCGGGGTATGCGCCATGCGGCCCTCCTTCGCAAGCCATGGTGTCATGCCCGCCGCGCTTGTCAACTGATTTCGTTGCTATGCATGGTATATGCAACGGAATCACTTGTTCACGATTCATTTCTCTGCGAGTGTCGGACTAACCGGCGGCTGCTCCGGGACTCTTCGGCGCCCGCGCCACGGCCAGGAACCTTGTCCTGAGGAGGCGGACCTTGACGGCAACCACGCACACCGGCGCCAGCCTGCTGGAACTGAAGAACTTCGTGAACGGCGGGTACATGCCGGCGGTGGCCGGCCGGACCAGCGAGATCGTCGATCCCAGCACGGGCGAGGCTTATGCGCTCGCGCCGGTTTCCGGGCCGGAAGACGTGGACGCGGCACTGCGCAGTGCCGAGGCGGCGCGGGAGGCATGGCGGGACACTACTCCCGCGCAGCGCAGCCTGGCGCTGCTCAAGATGGCGGACGCGGTGGAGGAGCGGGCGGCCGAGATCGTGGCGGCCGAGTGCCGGAACACCGGCAAGCCGGTGGCGCTGACGATGGCCGAGGAACTCCCGCCGGTCGTGGACGAGTTGCGGTTCTTCGCGGGCGCGGCCCGCCTCCTGCAGGGCAGCGCGGCCGGGGAGTACATGCGGGAGCACACCTCCATGATCCGGCGGGAGCCGGTGGGCGTCTGCGCCCAGGTGACGCCCTGGAACTACCCGGTGATGATGGCTATCTGGAAGATCGCGCCCGCGATCGCCGCCGGTAACACCGTCGTGCTCAAGCCCTCGGACACCACCCCGGTCTCCACGCTGCTGCTCGCCGAGATCGCCGCTGAGTTCCTGCCGCCCGGCGTTTTCAACGTGGTGTGCGGCGACGCCGACACCGGCCGGGCGCTCGTCGCCCATGACATCCCGCAGATGGTGTCGATCACCGGATCGGTCCGCGCGGGCATCCAGGTGGCCCAGGCCGCGGCCGCCGGGCTGAAGCGGGTGCACCTGGAACTGGGCGGGAAGGCGCCGGTGCTGGTATTCGACGACGCGGACGTGGCGCAGACCGCAGCGGGCATCGCCGGGGCCGGCTACTTCAACGCGGGCCAGGACTGCACCGCGGCCACCCGGGTGCTGGCTGGGCCGGCCGTCGCCGCCGACCTGACCGACGCCCTCGCTGAGCAGGCCCGCAACACCAAGGTAGGCGGGCTTGACGTGCCGGACGCGGACTACGGCCCGCTGAACAACCCGGTCCAGCTGGCCAGGGTGGAGGGCTTCCTGAGCCGCGCGCCGGAGCATGCTGACCTGGTGACCGGCGGCCACCGGGTGGGGGAGCGCGGTTACTGCTTCGCCCCCACAGTGGTCAGCGGGCTGCGCCAGGAGGACGAGATGATCCAGGACGAGATCTTCGGCCCGGTGATCACCGTGCAGCGCTTCAGCGCGGAAGAAGAGGCGGTCCGTCTAGCCAACGGGGTGAAGTACGGGCTGGCCGCGAGCGTCTGGACGCGGGACCACGGCCGGGCGATGCGGCTGGCCCGGCTGCTGGACTTCGGCGCGGTCTGGATCAACACGCATATCCCGTTCGCGTCGGAGATGCCGCACGGCGGGTTCAAGCATTCCGGGTACGGCAAGGACCTGTCGATGTACGGATTCGAGGACTACACGCGTATCAAGCACGTGATGAGCTACCTCGGCGGCTGAGCGGTTCTGTTACAAGCCTGTAACGGAATTCGTTGAGATTCCGATACCCAGCGACTGATTCAGTTGATTTTGCCGGATCTGTCTGCGAAGATCGGGACACTTACCCGCTGGGTGCGTTTGACTGGATTCGCGGGCAGCTGATCTGGCCGGGGCAGCGCGGCGCACGGCCGGGCCGGGACACGCCACTGGGGGGCGAGGATCATGCCGGCATCCGAGAAGAGGGATATGCGTTTGACATGACCGACACTGACGCGTCCGCGATGGACGTGCCGGCAGCCAGCGTGGCGGAGCCGACGGCTGAAGCCGGCGTTCCGGCCATCGGGCTCGACGGGGTGGTCAAGGAGTTCCACTCGCGGGGCGAGGTGGTGGCCGCCGTCCGCGGCATCGACCTGGCGATCCGCAAAGGCGAGTTCTTCTCCATGCTGGGCCCGTCCGGCTGCGGCAAGACCACCACGATGCGGATGATCGCGGGGTTCGAGGAGCCGACCCGCGGCGCCGTGCGCCTCGATGGCCGCGACGTCACCGCGGCGCCGCCCAACAAGCGCGACGTGAACATGGTGTTCCAGTCCTATGCGCTGTTCCCGCACATGAGCGTGTTCGAGAACGTCGCGTTCGGGCTGCGCCGCAAGAAAGTGCCCAAAGACCAGATCACCCGCCAGGTGGACGAGATGCTGGAAATCGTCGATCTGGCCGGCCGGGAGCGGCGCCGGCCCCGCGAGCTGTCCGGCGGCCAGCAGCAGCGCGTCGCGCTGGCCCGGGCGCTGGTCAACCACCCCAAGGCGCTGCTGCTGGACGAGCCGCTGGGCGCACTCGACCTCAAGCTCCGGCAGGCCATGCAGGTAGAGCTGAAGCGTATCCAGCGGGAGGTCGGCATCACGTTCGTCTACGTGACGCACGACCAGAACGAGGCGCTGACCATGTCGGACCGGATCGCGGTGATGAACGACGGGGTCATCGAGCACCTCGGGCCGCCACGGGAGATCTATGAGCACCCCGCGACGCGGTTCGTTGCTGGCTTTATCGGCACCTCGAACCTGCTCACCGGAACCTTGGCGCGGGTGACAGATGGCCACGGGATCATCGAGGTGAGCCCGGACGAGCGGATCATCGTCCCGGCTGGCAGTTCCGCCCTGCGCGCGGGCGAGGAGATCGAGCTCACGGTGCGGCCGGAGAAGATCGAGCTAAGCCGTGATTCCGGGCCGGATAGCGGCCGTGGACCCGGGCCGGAGGGTGGCTGCGCGGTGCGCGGAACCGTCACCGAAGTGGTCTACCTGGGCACCTCGACCAGTTTCTCGGTACGCACCACGACTGGGGCGGACGTCGTCGTCTTCCAGCAGAACTCGGCATCGGCAAGCAGTTCGGTCAACCGCGGCGATGACGTCTGGTTGACCTGGGATTCCCAGCACTCTTACCCGATTGGCTAGCCGCCTTGCGCACGGTGGAACAAGCACCGGGCAGTTGACAGGCAGTGGGCAGCTGACAGGAGGATCACATGGAACAGCAAGGAACTGGCCCCGAGGGGATGGAGCCCGGTCTGGACCCGTCAATCCGGCGCGGGCTGACCGAGCCGCGGCTGTCCCGACGGCAGTTGCTGCGGTCCGCGGGAATCGGCGCGGGCGCGCTCGGGGTAGGCGCGTTCCTCGCCGCCTGCGGCGTCAAAGGCGCGACGACGAGCAGTGGGTCCACGTCGGCCGCGGGTGTCGGCACCGCCGCGTGGTGGGCCAAACAGAAGCTGCACCACACTGTCAACTTCGCCAACTGGCCGTACTACATCGACGTGCTCAAGGGCAAGCACCCCTCGCTCGAGCAGTTCACCAAGCAGACCGGCATCGCCGTCAACTACACCGAACCGATCAGCGACAACCTGCCCTTCTACGCCAAGATCCGGCCGTCGCTGCAGGCCAAGCAGTACACCGGCTTCGACATCATCGTGATGACGAACAACAGCCCGCCACTCGGCTACCTGATCGACTTCGGCTGGCTGACCCCGCTTGACCAGTCCATGATGACGTACTTCAACAAGTACGCCGGCCCGCTGATCAAGAACCCCGCCTGGGACAGGGGAAACAAGTACACGATGGCCTGGCAGTCCGGGTGGACGGCGATCGGCTACAACTCCGCCGTGATCAAGAACCCGGGTACCAGCGTCGACATCCTGTTCGACAAGAAGTACGCCGGCAAGGTCGGCATGATGAACGACCCGCAGGAACTCGGCAGTGTCGGGTTGCTCGCCATCGGGGTCGACCCGGCCACCTCCACGGAGTCCGACTGGGCGAAGGCCGCCAAGAAACTCCAGCAGCAGAAGAGCGATGGCATCGTCCGCGCGTACTACGACCAGAGCTACATCGACCACCTGAAGAACGGCGACACGCTCGTCACCCAGGCCTGGTCGGGTGACATCTTCCAGGCTGACCTCAACAGCAAGTACCGCGACCTCAAGCTGATGATCCCGAACGAGGGCGGCATGTTCTGGACGGACAACATGTGCATCCCGTTGTACGCCCAGAACCCCAAGGACGCCATGATGCTCATGGACTTCTACTACGACCCGCAGTCCCAGGCCGTGGTGGAGTACTACGACGACTACGTCTGCCCGGTGCCGGCCGCCAAGCAGGTCCTGCTCAACCCGACTGGATGGGCGCAGACAACTCTGAAGGAAATGGCGCCGTCGATCGGCCTGGCGACGTCGGTGACCGCGAACGCACCGACGGTGTTCCCGACCACCGACTACATCAAGAACTCCCGGCCCTACTACCAGTACAAGAGCCAGGAAGAGCTGAACGCGTGGAACAACCTGTTCTTGCCAATCACCCAGGGCGCATAGGCCCCCGCCGCGGCCGGGTCAGGCTCGGGAAGGCGCTCGCACCCTATCTCCTGAGCCTGCCCGCCGGGCTGTGGCTGCTCGTGCTGTTCCTGATCCCGCTCGTCGTGATGCTCTCGCTGTCGTTGCAGACCTGCAACTTCGGCACCGGAGCCTGCGTCATGACCTGGCACTGGGCCGAGTTTCCCCAGCAACTGAGCCTGTACCATGCCCAGTTCCTGACCAGTTTCTACTTCGCGGGCGCGGCGACGCTGATCGACCTGGCGGTGTCGTTCCCGATCGCGTACTGGATCGCCTTCCACGGCGGGAACAAGAAGAACTTCTTCCTGCTCATGCTGCTGGTCCCGTTCTTCGTCTCGTTCGTGATCCGCACGGTGGTGTGGGAGTTCATCCTGTCGGACCAGGGCATCATCCTGGGCAGCCTGAAGAACGCCCACCTGCTGCCACAGAACTTCCACGTGCTCGCCACCGGGTACGCGGTTGTCGCGGGCCTCGCCTACAACTACCTGCCGTTCACCGCCCTCCCGCTGTACGTGGCCATCGAGCGGATCGATAAGCGGATACTGGACGCCGCCTACGACCTGTACGCCACCAAACGGGAGGCGTTCACCCGGGTGATCCTGCCGCTCACGATCCCGGGCGTCTTCGCGGCGTTCCTGCTCACCTTCGTCCCCGCCCTTGGCGACTACGTCAACCAGCAGGTGCTCGGCGGTACCAGCAACACGATGATCGGGACAGTCATCCAGAACGCGTTCCTGGTGAACCTCGACTACGCCGGCGGTTCGGCGCTGTCCGCCGTCCTGCTGGCGATCGCGCTTGTCGGCATCTTCGCCTACGCCCGCCTGCTCGGGTCGCGCACGATCGAGGAGTACCTGTGAGTGCGGTCGTCACGGCCCCGGCCAGCCAGGACGTAGCCCCGGCCCGGCCGCCGCGCCGCCGCCGCTGGACGCGGTTCATCCTGCCCGCCTACTCCTGGCTGATCATCGCGTACCTGGTCTTCCCCATCGCGGTGATGGTCCTCTACAGCTTCAACAAGGTCACCACCGGCCTGCCGCAGGTCAGTTTCGCCTGGAACGGGTTCACCCTGCAGTGGTACCAGCAGTGGAACAACATTCCCCAGCTCACCTCAGCGTTCTGGCTGTCCATCCGGCTCGCGATCGTCAGCAGTCTCTTCGCCACGGTGCTGGGCACCCTGCTGGCGCTGGCCCTGGTCCGCTACCGGCCGCCTCGCTTCCGAGGCAAGACGGCCGTGGAGCAGATCATGTTCCTCAACATCGCCGCGCCCGAAATCGTGCTCGGCGCCTCACTGCTGGGGTTGTTCGTCACCATGAACCTCGCCCGCGGCTTCGTCACGTTGCTGCTGGCACACGTCGCGTTCAGCATCGCGTACGTCGCGGTCACCGTCCGGGCGCGGATGGCGGGCTTTGACCGGACGCTGGAGGAGGCGGCCGCCGACCTGGGGGCGAACGCCTGGGTCACCTTCCGGAAGATCACCTTCCCGCTCATCATGCCGGGCATCATCGCGGGCGCCCTGATGGCGTTCGCCCTGTCCATCGACGACTTCGTGACCTCAAACTTCGTCAGCGGCTCCGCGGTCCCGTTCCCGGTCTGGGTGTACGGGGCGACCCGGATCGGCATCCCGCCGCAGGTCTTCGTCTTCGGCAGCGCGATCTTCGCAGTCGGAATCCTGTGCGCGCTGACCAGCATCGTGGTAGCCAGGAAGCAGACCTGACTTAGACGGGGGCGATGACTGACGGTGAGCGTCCGGTGGATCCCGCGCTGCTGCGGGGAATGACCCGGGCGCGCGCAGCCCGGCTGGCGCGGCCGCGCCGCCGGGACGTGCTGGCGCTGGGCGGGCTGGCCACCGCCGGGGTGGCCCTGGCCGCCTGCACCGGCAGCGGCGGCACGAAGCCTGCTGCGGTGCAGGCGGAGACAGCGGTTGAGCGGTTCTGGGCGGGCCAGAAGAAGCACGGCCACGTGAACTTCGCGAACTGGCCGCTCTACATCGACACCGGCCACAAGACGCTGCAGGAGTTCACCGCGGCGACCGGGATCACCGTCTCGTACGCGGAGGTCATCCAGGAAGACCCGTACTGGGTCAACAAGATCAGTCCGATCATCCGGGCACGCGAGTCGATCGGCTACGACCTCATGGTGGTCACCAACGGGTTCTGGTTCGCGGAACTGCTGACCCAGGGCGAGCTGATTCCGCTCGACCAGGGCATGCTGGCCAACTTCCATTCCTACGCCGCGGCGAAGTTCCAGCGCCGGTCCTTCGACCCCGGGAACACCTACAGCATTCCCTGGGCATCCGGTACCACTGGCATCGCCTGGAACCCGCAGTTCATCCACACCCCAATCACCAGCATCAACGAGTTGTGGAACCCGGCATACCAGGGCCGCGTCGGAATGATGGCCGACACCCAGGACCTCGGGAACTTCGGCATGCTCAAGCTCGGCATCGATCCGGAGACATCGACGCCGGCTGACTGGCGCGCCGCGGCCAAGGTGCTCACCCAGCAGCGCGCGGCGGGTCTGGTCCGCGGTTACTACCAGCAGTCCTACATCGATGAGCTGACCAGCGGGCGCACCTGGATCTCGATGGCCTGGTCCGGTGACATCTTCCAGCAGAACCTGACGTCCGGCACCGGCCTCAAGTTCGTCATCCCGGACGAGGGGGGCACCTTGTGGACGGACAACATGATGATCCCCAAGTACGCGCAGAACCCGGTGGACGCGATGCTGCTGATGGACTGGTATTACCGGCCTGAGATCGCGGCACAGCTGACCGAGTCGATCAACTACATCAGCGCCGTGCCCGCCGCGCAGCGGATCATCGCCGCGGCCGCGGCGAAGGCCACCGGCAGCGCCAGGCAGACGCTCCAGGAGGTGGCCACCAGCGATCTGGTCTGGCCGACCGCCGCGGAGTACCGGCGGCTCGTCAACTACGCGGATGTGAGCGGCAAGCTGCAAGCCGAATATGAGTCAGTCTTCAACCCGGTCATCGCGGGCTAGCGCTAGCGCGGCAGCGGCTGGCGCCGATGCCCGCACCGGCGCCCGCCCGGTGCCCTACTGGCTCGACCGGCCGCAGGCACCGCGGCCCAGCGCCGGCCCTCCGCGGTGCCACCACCGCTGACCTGGCCGTGGTCGGCGGCGGGTTCACCGGGTTGTGGACCGCGCTGCTGGCCAAGGAGCGTGACCCCGCGCGTGAGGTGGTGCTCCAGTTGACGGTCGCAATGCGGGACTGGCACCTGGCCGGCCTGCGGGACAGCGCAAACTCGGCGGCGACCCGGTGCTGCTGGACACCGCCGGGGTGCGGGCCGAGATCGACTGCAACTGGCCGGCACCGGCACGCCCCCGCTGATCGCCTCGTGCGCGCGGCTGCGCCCCGCAGGTGACCCGGCCAGCCCCGCGCACGCCACCAGGACCGCGCTGCGGAGCCTGGCCCGCCGCTGCCTGGCCCTCAGCAGCGAGATCACTGCCTTGGACAGCCAGCTGGGGCCGCTGGTCACCAGAGCCTGCCCGACCTTGACCGCCATCGGCGGCGTCGGCACCGAGACCGCCGCCCAGCTGCTCATCACCTGCGGCGGCAACCCCGGCCGGCTGCACTCCGAAGCCGCCTTCGCCGCTTTGTGCGGGGTTTCCCCGATCCTGTCCCGCCTCCAGCGGCAAGACCAACCGCCACCGGCTCAACCGCGGCGGCGACCGCCAGGCCAACCGCGCCCTCTACATGATTGTCTTGGGCCGGATGGGCTGGTGCCCCCGCACGCGCGCCTACGTGGCCCGCCGCACCGCCCAGGGACAGTCCACCAAAGAGATCATCCGCAGCCTGAAGCGTTACCTTTCCCGCGAGATCTACAAGGCTTTCACCAGGCAAACACAGATCCAAAAGATCTTCAACTAGCCACTTGACAAACCATAGGAGCATCGATCTGTCGCTGTCGGAGGACCCAGGGTACCTGCATCCCGCTCACGCTACGTAGCGGCGGGGTAAGGCAGTCGCTGGCTGCGGACACGGGTCACCGGGGCCAGTTGACGAAGCCGCTGCGCCGGAATCATGGCCGGGCCGGAGAATACGCGGAGAAAGCCCTATCGCACTTACGTTGTCGCAGGTAAGGGGGCTGTTGGCAGATATCTGTAAACCGTCGGCTTAGCCTACGTTGGTTCGAACCCAACACCTGCCACTACCTGCGGAAACAGCCCCTGACCAGCGGGAACGCGGTCGGGGGCTTCGCTTGTCCGGGTCCGGTGGAGTCCGGCCGGATCCGGGCGTTGGCGGGTGCTCGTGGTTGAGCAGTGGTTGAGCGCCCCGTCCCTGAGTCCAGCCAGATGACGGTTTCCGGGTGAGCATGGACAGGCCCTCAGAGGTCCGCCGTCTGTTAAGCCGAGTGTCGCTTGTCATCGGCTGGGCTCTGGCGCGATTTCCTTGATCGGATCACGCTGGGTGGCAGGTGACGCGGTTGCGCAGAGGTCGAGGCTAGCGCGACCGAACATCTGCCTCTTGAGGGCTTTGAGTCGGTTGACGTTGCCCTCGGTGGCACCTGAGTTGTAGGGCAGGGTGAGCCCGGCGGTGACGGCGGCCGGGTCCTAGCTAGATCCCGGCGGCGCTCGGTGCTGCCCGCTGGCGAGTTCTCGGCCTGACTGATCATCATGGCGACGCTACTTGGTCCGGGCTGCGGGCGCATCCGCGCGGATCCGCGGGCGGCGGGATACTATCGGAGGATGAGCATAAACCCCGAAAGGGAGTAGCAGGCATTTCCGAGGTAGCTGTACGCCCTGCCAGCATTGCCGACTGTGCAGCCATTGCCGGAGTCCACGCCCGGGCCCGTAATGCGTATTATCGCGGCCTCATCCCGGACCAGAATCTAGCCGAATACGCTCGCACGCTGCCTGACAGGTACCTGGAAATATTGAATCTGCCCAGGATGACCGTGCGCTGTGCTGAGCGGGGCGGCACCGTGGTGGGTGTCACAGTCACTGGTGTGGAGAATGAGCCCGCGGCAGGGCAGGCCGCGATCATGCGGCTCTATCAGATTCAGGTCGAGCCGAACTGCTGGCGGAGCGGGATCGGGAGCAGGCTGATGGCCGCCTGCGTGCGGGACTTCCAGACCGCCCAGATCACCCATGCCCGCCTGGACGTCTGGGAGAACAACACGCGGGCGCGGGCCTTCTATGCCCGGCACGGCTGGCGGCCGGACGGCCGCAGCCGGCCAGGCCCCGACGGATCCCGTTACCTGGGCCTGATGCTGCCCGTCCCGCCGGCTGCCCTGCGCGAGCCGACGGAATCTGGGTGAGTCATCGCACGAGTTCAGCGCCCCAGCCAGGCAGCCCGCGCCCGACGACGTCGGCGAGCAGGCCAGCAGGCTCAGTAAACAGGTAGAAATGACCGCCCTGGTACAGGGTGAGCGACGATCCTGTCCCGCTCGAAAATGGGATTCGGCTGGTGGCCTGCAGGTCCTCCGCCCCTCAGGCGGCGTGCGTGTATTCGTTGATCAGGCCGTTGAGGACAGGTTTTCGGCGGATCTGCTGTGTATCGATGTCGGTCAGGGTGGCGCGGGGAACGTCGCGTTCGCCGTCGGGGACGCTCTGGCCTATGCCCTGGTGCGGCCGGGCCGTGTTGTAGTGCACCTGGTAGTCAGTCAGGACGGCGCG
>Ga0307372_10000341_pt1 | contig 84057 bp, 86 predicted proteins | sample OX1MG_FD_202533 | JGI IMG/M metagenome (GOLD analysis project Ga0307372, IMG submission 202533) | Soil microbial communities from Risofladan, Vaasa, Finland - OX-1 | ecosystem: Environmental > Terrestrial > Soil > Coastal area > Acid sulfate soil | place: Finland: Risofladan, Vaasa | collected... | reverse complement strand
GCGGGCAGGCCGTTTACGGACACATCGCAGAGTGCTCTTTGCTTGCTGCCGGGCGCTGGGGTCCGCTCGCCTACCCGGCGGAGTGGAGCCGGTGGGTGAGTGCGGTGTGGCGGCGGCCTGCTCCGGGGGTGCGGACCGCCTGGGCCAGGGCGCGGCGGGATCCGGCCAGGATGATGAGCTTCCTGGCGCGGGTGACGCCGGTGTAGAGCAGGTTGCGCCGCAGCATCATCCAGGACGAGGTAGTCAGCGGGATGACCACAGCGGGGTATTCGCTGCCCTGGGAGCGGTGGATGGTGACGGCGTAGGCGTGGGCGAGCTCATCGAGCTCGGCGAAGTCGTAGTCCACCGGCTCGTCCTCGTCGGTCAGCACGGTCAGGGTCTGCTCTTGCAGGGACAGGCCGGTGACGACCCCGACGGTGCCGTTGAAGATACCCGCCTTGCCTTTGCCGTAGTTGTTGCGGAGCTGGGTGACCTTGTCCCCGACGCGGAACACCCGCCCGCCGTACCGCCTCTCCGGCGTCCCGTCACGGTGCGGGGTGAGCGCTTCTTGCAGCAGGTTGTTGAGGTTGCCCGCTCCGGCGGGGCCGCGGTGCATCGGCGTGAGCACCTGGACGTCGCGGACCGGGTCGAGCCCGAATCTGGCGGGGATGCGGCGGGCGACGATGTCTGCGACGAGCCTGGCGGTCTGCTCCGCCGGGTGCAGGCCTGAGTCCCCGGGGGGCTCGCAGGTGAACCAGTAGAAGTCGCCGAAGCCGGTGAGCTGCGGGGGCTGGCCGTGGTTGATGCGGTGGGCGTTGACGACGATGCCGGACTGCTGGGCCTGGCGGAAGATCTGGGTGAGGCGCACCCGCGGGATGGCGCCGGCGGCGAGCAGGTCCCGCAGGACTTCGCCGGCGCCGACTGAGGGGAGCTGGTCGACGTCGCCGACCATCAGCAGATGCGCTCCTGCCGGGATGGCCTTGACCAGCTTATTCGCCAAGATCACGTCCAGCATCGAGGACTCGTCCACTACGACCAGATCGGCGTCCAGGGGGTTGCCGCGGTCGTATTTGGGGTCGCCGCCGGGCTGCAGTTCCAGCAGCCGGTGCACGGTGGAGGCCTGGTGGCCGGTTAGTTCGGCTAGCCGTCTGGCGGCCCGGCCGGTGGGCGCGACCAGCACCACGGTGGCGTTCTTGGCCGTGGCGAGCTCGACGACGGAACGGACGGTGAAGCTCTTCCCGCAGCCGGGGCCGCCGGTCAGCACGGCCACCTTCTGCGTGAGGGTGAGCTGGGCTGCTTCTTGCTGCCCGGGGGCCAGGTCCTGCCCGGTCCGGGCGTGCAGCCATCGCAGTGCCTTGCCCCAGTCCACGGCCGCGAATGCCGGCAGCCGCTCCTGCCGGGAGTTCAGCAGGGCCAGCAGCCCGCTCGCCAGGGACTGCTCGGCCCGGTGGAAGGCCACCAGGTAGACCGCCGGGAGCAGATCACCACCCTCACCGGGTACCAGCTCGCGGACGACACCCCCGGCGGCGGCGAGCTCGTCCAGGCACGGGCCGATCAGTTCCCGGTCCACCTCGAGGATCTTGGCGGCATCGGTGATCAGGTTGGGCTGCGGGAGGTAGCAGTGCCCGTTGTCGGCGGCCTGCGACAGGGTGTACTGCAGCCCTGCCCTGATCCGCTGCGGGCTGTCGTGCGGGATCCCGGCGGCCCGGGCGATGGTGTCGGCGGTCTTGAACCCGATGCCCCACACCTCTGACGCCAGCCGGTACGGCTCGTTCTTCACGATCGTGATGGAGGCGCCGGCGTACTTCTTGTAGATCCGCGCTGCCAGGGAGGTGGACACCCCGACGCCGGACAGGAACACCATCACTTCCTTGATCGCCTTCTGTTCCTCCCACGCCTCAGCGATCTTCTCGGTCCGTTTCGGTCCCAGGCCGTGCACCTCGATCAGCCGGCCGGGCTCGGTCTCGATGACGGCCAGGATGCCGGCCCCGAAATGTGCCACCATCCGTTCGGCCATCACCGGGCCGATCCCCTTGATCAACCCCGAACCCAGGTAGCGGCGGATGCCCTGGATCGTGGCGGGCAGCACGGTGGTGTAGGAGGTCACCTCGAACTGCCTGCCGTACCTGGGGTGAGAGCTCCAGCGCCCGGTCAGCCGCAGGCTTTCCCCGGCCTGCGCGCCCAGCAGCGGCCCTGCCACCGTCAGCAGATCCGGGCCGGTCCGCTCCGTGGCCACCCGGGCGATGGTGTAGCCGGTGTCCTCGTTGACATAGGTGATCCGTTCCAGGACCGCCTCCAGCACCGACGGGCTCGGCGGCGCATCAGGCGACGGGGACTGACCGGTCACGGCGACCATTCTGCCGGGCATCCCAAACCGCGGTGCGCCGCGCGCCAGGCGGCCCAGATCTTGCCGCGGCCGGGATGGCAAGACCGGTGGCCGCGCCCATGCCCGGACTTCGGCGGTGGAGGGCTCTGGTGCATCCGGCCCAGGTGCTCGCTTCCGCCGCTTTCGCTCCCTGGCCGGGCGGGGTGGTTCTCGCCGCCCATCACCCGTGGCCAGCCAGCCGCACGGCTTACGCCCCCGCGCCTGACGTGACAGGCTGGCCAGAGCAATCGCGGGAATCAGCCTGGACCCCGGCCGCCATGGCGGGGGCACAGCCGCAGCGGAGAAGGTCAAGATGGCGCAGGGCACGGTGAAGTGGTTCAACGGCGATAAGGGCTACGGTTTCATCGCGGTGGAGGGCGGCCCGGACGTGTTCGTGCACTTCAGCGCGATCACGGGTGGCGGCTACCGCAGCCTGGAGGAAGGGCAGAAGGTCGAGTTGGACATCACGCAGGGCCAGAAGGGACCCCAGGCGGAAAACGTCAGGGTCATCGCCTGACGCATCGGCAGCGAGCGTCCTCCCGGACGCCGCGCAGCCCCCGGGTTACCATCCGCCAGCAGGTCACCGAGCGTGGCCGAGCCGCCGGTGGGGTAAACACGCAATCCCGCCGTTCTGGATGGCCGCAGGTCCATGTCGCCGGGCACACGGCGGCGTCCCGATCCGGGTGTTCTGGGGCGGCGGCTACGGTGTGAGCTGGTCACCGTCGTCCTTCCGCCGGAGGCATGTTCCGCGCGAACACGCTGACCACGCGCCCTCCGGCGTCGTGCGCGACGGCGCCTGGCTGGCCATTGACCCAGGCCAGCCGGAGGGAGACACCGAGCACCCGGCCCCGGCGGAACAGGCCGACGAGGTGCCGCGTCACCTGCTGCCGCCCGGCCAGCGGCTTCCTGGCCACCTGCGCCTTGCCGCCGCCGTCCCCGTGGACCGTCACGTCGGGCGCGAGCATGCCGAGCAGCGCGTCCATGTCGCCGCCCGCGGCGGCCTCGAAGAACCGGCGGGCGAACTCCTCACCTTCCGCCCGCCGCGCCGGAGACGGCGCACTGCCGGGCCCCTGCACCCCGGCGGCGATGCGCTGCCTGGCGCGAGCGAAGATCTGCCGGCAGTTCACTTCGGTCTTGCCGGTGATCCCCGCCACGTCCGGGTAGCCGTACCCGAACACCTCGCGCAGCATGAACACCGCCCGCTCCACCGGCGAGAGCGCCTCCAGCAGCACGAGGAACGCCATGGACAGCGAGTCGGCCAGCTCGGCGTGCTCGGCCGGCCCCGGCTCGCCGGCGAGCACGATGACCGGCTCGGGCAGCCAGTCCCCCACGTACGTCTCCCGCCGCACCCGCGCCGAGCTCAGGTAGTTGATGCCCAGCCGGGTCACTGCCGTCGCCAGGTACGCCTTCGGATCGGCGATCGTGGTTCCCGCCTGGAGCGCCCGGGTCAGGCCAAGAAACGCGTCCTGCACGATGTCCTCGGCGTCGCCCACCGATCCGGTCATCCCGTAGGCGATCGAGAACAGCAGCGGCCGGTGCTCCGCCTCCGCCGCGCCGGCCTCATCCGCTGACCCAGGCACGGAACCCCTCCCGCCAACTGCCATACCGCGGCTCCCAGCCGAGCTCTTTCTTTGCCCTCTCGTTCGAGTACCCGCGCGAGCTGGTCATCTGGGCCACGACGAACTCGCCGGCGAGCAGCCGCCCGAGCCAGGCGGGCACCCGCCGCGGCGGCTTCGCGCCCAGTATCTCCGCCAGGTAGGGCAGCCACTCGGCGACCGGCGCCGGGTCACTGTCCACCACGTTGTATACGCCCGGCGCGCCGCGGCCGACCGCGGCGAGCGTCGCGGCCGCGGCGTCAGTGATCTCGATGAACGACCAGGCCCCGGTCCCGCCGCCGATCACCGGCACCTGCCGCTTCCGCACCGCCTCCACCAGGAAGTCCCCGGTGCCCGGCCCGTAGAAGCCGCCGTAGCGCAGCACGAGCCCCTCCCGTGCCTGCGCCGGCACCGTCTTCTCCACATGCGCGATCGCCGCCGGCCCTTGCATAGCCGACCGGATGGGCCGCCACTCTGGCGGATCGTCTTCGGTCTTCACCGGGCCGGGACGCTCGTCCGGCCCGGCGCCCGCGTAGCTTTGCGCGATGACCCGGCGGGTGCCCGCCTCAGCGGCGGCCGCCAGCAGGTTGCCGGTGCCCCGGGTCCGGAGCTCGTTCGTGGCGGCAAACAGTTTGTCGGGATTGCGGAAGCTGCGCATGCCCGCCAGCGCGGTCATCTCGTGCACGATCACCTCCGGCGCCGCGGCCTGCACCGCCGCGATCACCGCCTCGCGATCCAGCCCGTCCACCACCACCGGCTCCGCCCCCACCTCGCGCAGGGGGTACAGCAGGCATGGTGGTGTCAGCTACGCCAGAGCGAAGGATGAGCCCGGCGGGCAGGCCGCCGAAGTACTGCAAATAACCCGCCGCACCCTGTAGCACGGTCGCCAGGAGCAGCATCACGTAGGCGCGGAGAACCGGCCGGGTGACGGTGCCGGGCCGCAGGGCAAAGAACATGGCGACGGTCAGCCCGCAGAGGAACGTGACCACTACGGCATGCAACTCGGCGGTCGCCTGGAAGCGGAAGCCGAAGCGGGGCACATCCGGGCTGCCGACATCTGGCCCGGCCCCGGTGGCGACCGTGCCGAGCACGATCACGGCGCCGAGAACGAGAAGCAGGAGCCTGGCCAGCAGGCGCACCTCCCAGCCCGTGGCGGGGAGGGCCGGCCCGGTGCCATGCCCCGCCCGCCAGTGCAATGCGACCGCGCCAGCCAGTACCAGCATGGCCACGACAAGGTGGACGGCGACCAGGGCGGGTGCCAGCTTGGCCAGCACGGTCAGCCCGCCGAGCACAGCCTCGGTCACGTAACCGGCGAAGAGTCCCGCCGACAGCCGCAGCACGTCACGCCGGGGCCGGGGGCGAGCACAGCGCCGATGACAGCCACGATCGCGCATCGGTTCACGAACTCGACCAGGGAGTGGTACGTGTCGTGAGCGACCAGGTCGTTGCCGTAACACTTAGGCCACGTGGAGCATCCGAGCCCGGACTCCGACAGCCGGACCCAGCCGCCTGTGCCGACGAGCAGCAGGACCGCCAGAACCGTCAGCAGAGCCACGACCCGGTAGGGCCGCTCCGGAAATCGGGGCAGCCACCCTAACCGGCATCGGGCCATCTTGCGCTGGGCGGCTCACCGAGATGCCTGCAGCACTATGGCTTCACAGGGAAGGCCGATGCGACCGCTCCCGAGGCGCACGCACCTGTCCGGACATCGGCACGGCCGCCCGGCCGGCGCCCTCCTGGCAGGCCTGACTGCTGCGATCAGGCCGGGTGCGTCCCGCACGGAGGGATGCTGACACCCGCGTGGGTGCGTCTCTGCCGGCATCTTCAGTTCCCCTCCCCGGTTACCGGGCGGCGACATGGCGGCAATAAGTATAGTCACGGCTAGAAGAACGTGACTGCCACCGGTGCCGCCGCGGAAGGATCGTCACGCTCAGTTAGATGGGTCGCGTAACAGCTGTTTGATCAGGGCACCGACGTCAGGCGGCAAGGCAAGGAAGCAACCATGTATTTCACTGACCGGGGCATTGAGGAACTCGAAAACCGCAGGGGAGGAGAGTCAGCGACCTTCGCCGCGCTAGCCGAACATATGCGTCAATTCGTGGACCTCAACCCGGAACACGAGATCCCGATCGACCGGCTTGCTACCTGGCTGGCACGGCTGGACGACAGTGATGATGACTGATAAGCACGCCGCTCCCTGGCACTGTCACTGAGCTGGCGAACCGGGCACGGCTTAGCCGCCCGTACCGCCTCGGCCAGCACCCGCCCGCTTACCTCACTGATAGCAACGCGGCGCGAGCCCGCAGAGGACGAGGCGACGGGCCCGGCCAGCGAGAAGCACGGACGTCCCCGTTCAGGGTGCAGTGGATGCCGCGCTCGTCGAGTCTGCTGGTGCTCCGCGTTCGGGGCCACCCGGCCGGCGGGCGAGCCTGGCCAGGAACGCGGCGGCCACCACTACCCAGGCGGCGACGGCCACCCAGAGCATGAACCGGCTGAGGGGTTCCATGAAATCAAGATGGGCGACTTTGCCGAACGACAGCGTGGCCACGCTGTACATGCCGAGGGGGAAGACCACGCTCCAGAGCGTCGGCTCGTAGCTGACCGGCCAGTGGCGCCGGACGTGCCGCCACAGGCCGAGCACGATGAGCAGGGGGATCCACCAGGTGCCGAACGCCCAGAGAGCAAATGAGAATCCCTCGACGAATCCAGCAGTCGCCCGGGCAACAGGGAGCGCAGCGGGGAGGTTCAGGATCCGGGCGCCGGCCAGGACGGTGATCGCCGTGGCGCCCATGAGGATCCAGTAGGGCGGCCCGAGGGTGGCCGGGGTCATGGCGACCGTCAGCCACCGCAGCAAGATCAATGAGACGAGCAGCAGGTAAAGCACCAGCCCGACGCTCCACAGGCCGACAGCGGTCGGCGCCAGCAGCCTGGCTTGCGAGGGCCACACGGGAACCAGGGCCGACGCCGCGACCGAGAGGGACTGCGTGCTGACCACCCACAGCAGCCAGCTGCCGTTGACCCCACCAAGGACCGAGTCGCGCTCTCGCGTGAGCAGCAGGCTGGCAGGCACGCCGTAAGTCAGCACGAGCCACACAACAGCAGCCAGGCCAGCCAGGATCGCCGTGCCCAGCGGATGACCCGCGGCACCAAGCCGCACCCCGAGCACATCGATCCCGGCCGTGATCGTGAAGAAGCCGAAAACTCGCTCCGGAGCCTGGATGTCAGCCATCACACTGGAGCGGAAGATGGCCAGCCGGACCAGCAGTGCCGCGCTGAGCACGACAAGCCCGGCCGATGCGGCAGCGAGAAGCGCGCGTGACAGCCATGACGGTCCCAGCAGGAACGTGCCCGTCGAGATGATGCCCGTGGCCATCACGAAGGCGAAGTAGCCAGGGTGAAGGTCCCTTACGGCCGTGGCCGTAAGGCCCATGGATCGTGCCTGCCCGCCAGCAGCGCCGGTGCCCATCGTCGAGACCATCCTCCCCAGAATCATGATTAGCTTCCCGTTGTCCCCGGCCGACGGTCGGTCATCCACCGGCGCGACTGGCCGGCTCCCATCTGCGTCAGGTAGCTCCTCTCCCGCCGCCACTGCGGGGCGGGCCTGACCGGGGCTGAGTCAGCCTGCCAGCAGGACGCCGAGAAACAGCGCAGCCAAGGCGCTGGCGCCAGTCAGAGCACCGAAAACCGCCAGGCCCATCGTGCTGCGGGCCCGCGCGTGCAGTGCCGCGGTGACACCGGAGACACCCACAACGATGAGCTTGACGATCAGTGTGACCCGGTAGCTGGCATCGTGGCTTATCTCGTCCTGCACAGCGACGATGTTCCACACCCCGGTGACCACCAGTACGGCGAAAGCAATCCAGGCCACCTGGTTGAAGCGGCGCGCGGCAGCACGCGGCACCTCGGCACCGAACCGGCGCAGCACCGGGACCAGCGCCGCCAAGGTCAGCTGGCCGCCCACCCAGACGGTGGCAGCGAGCACATGCAGGAACAGCCGGACTGTGTCCCAGCTGAGGGCGAGCATCCTGGCGGCCATCCCTCCTGCCCCGGCCAGGCCGGGCGGCGCAGCGTCCTACCTGGTTGATAGTGCCGGGGTTCGACCCCGCAGGGACCACCGGCGTGCTGTCATGGTTTACATCAATGTCCCTCGTGAAAAGAAGAACTGGCCTGAGATCCGCGGGCAGCCGGAGGATCTGCGCGCCAGCCAGCGGGCGGGTCTTCCGGATCGGTCCGATATCCGCGCCGCCGCGTCCCGACCGCGAGCGCGCAGGCGCCACGCCGTGCTCACGACGGAGTGATCGCACCGTCCAGCCCAAGCCCTTCGGTGTCGAGGAGCAGCACTCCGACGCGCCCGCCAGCCCGGACGCCGTCGCCGTCTGGCAGCAGGGCCAGGGCATTGGCCTGCGCCATTGCCCGCAGCATGTGCGAGTCCTGGCCGCCCGACAGCCGCACTCGCAGTTCTCCGCCAGGCCCGGTCCGGGCCGTCACCCGCACCAGATGGAGCTTGGGCCCTGGCTGGCGGGGCAGGTCCGTCTCCGCGATCGCGGAGATCCGCGGCCGGTTGAGCACCTGGCAGCCGGCCATGGCCCGCAGCGCGGGCCGGACGTACAGCTCGTAGGTGACGAGAGCGGCGACCGGGTTCCCCGGCAGCCCGAAGGCCGGGACAGGCTGCTCCCCGAGCAACGCGAAGGCGACGTGCTTGCCGGGCTTCACGGCGACAGGCAGCGAGCGCATCGTCGTACCGCCCAGCTTCTCCAGGGCAACCTTCAGCACGTCATGATCCCCGACGCTCACCCCTGGCCACGATGCCACCGTAGGGTGCGGGTAGACCAGCAGCGACTGGATGCCAAGGCTCGCGAGCACCCCGATATGGGCGGGCCTGAGCTGGGTCCCTGGCGAGAAGACCTCGGTGCCGGCGGCGATGTCCTCACCGGGATGGCGCACGTTCGTGCCGGGGCTGACCGCAGCCTCGATGAGGACGGCCGATCCGCCGTCCTGAACCTGAACGCGCTCGATCATGCACACCGCGTCAGCACCGGGCGGCAGCGGCGCACCGGTCATGATCCGTATCGCCTCGCCGCGGGCCGGGGCGGCCTTCGGCCCGTCGCCGGCCGCCACGGTCCCGGCCACGCGCAGGCGGACGGGGGCATCAGCCACGTCAGCGGCCCTGACGGCGTAGCCATCCATCGCGGAATTAGCGAACCGGGGTATCGCCTCGCCGGCCCGGACCGTCTCGGCCAGGACGGGCCCGGAGGCATCGCCGATGGCGACACGGCGCGGCGCAAGTGGCACGATCCCGGCCAGCACATGACGACGCGCCACCGCCACGGATATCACCGCAGGCCCGGTCTGGTCATCCGGCTGCACGCGCTCCGGCATACGGTGCGGCGAACACTGATCGCTGCTTGTCATCATCCCTCCCGCCGTCATAGACCCGGCTCCCGCTGGTGGCAGCTGCCTGTTCCGTCCGGCGGCGGACAGCGCACCTTTGCGTCCATCGCCATCATCCGTAGAGACTCCGCGCCTGCAGCCGATCAGCACGGCATAAGGTCCCGCGGACTCGGTCTTGAGGTCCGCGCCCCAGATCCGTGCCGGAGCAATCTCGCCTGGGCGGGCATGACCAGCTACGCCCACCGACGTCAGCTGCTCGCCTCACCCTGCCCTGCGAGCCGCTGCCCGATGGCGAGCGCGTCCTGCGGATCCAGGCCTGCCCGGCCGGCTAGCCAGCAGGTGATCGGCGCGGCCTGCCGCACTGATGAGTGCGCGGCCACGGCAGCCAGCTTGAGCAGCGCGTCCAGATCCTCGCGGGTTGGCGGGGCGGTGCCGATCTCGGTAGCGAACCCGGCCAGCCAGTCTTTCATGTCGCATGTCCTGCTCTGTGTGTGGCGACCTTGCGGGAGCACGGGTCACCGGCATTCGCTGGAAGCCGGTGCAGCCTCCCAGCCGGTGAAATCACTTGTGCACAGGTCCATCCCCGGCTACAGCCGCCAGCAGGCTCTCCGCGCTGTCGTAGGTCACTCCGCCGACACCGGGATCTTCCGTCTCCTTGCACATGCCTGAGTCCCTCCTCAGCTCCTCCTGTCACTGCCCTGACGTCCATCCCAGCCACAGGGGGCCATCAGATCGGCCTCCGCTCCGTCTCTGGCACCCGCTGCACGATCAGGCGGCAGCCGGCCCGGTGGGGATCCTTGGGGACCAGGCGTTCCACCTCAAGCTTGCCGAGGCCTTCGGCGAGCCCCTCAGCCAGGCCGAGGTGCAGCTGGCAGATCGTGCCCGGGTCAGCGGCCGCAACCTCGGCGAACGGGCAGCGCCTGAGCACGAATTCCACCCGGCGGCCCCGCCCGGCCCGGGCCGGGCGGAAGCCCCGCCGTGATATCTCCTGTTCCAGCAGGTCAGCCGGATCACCGGGGCCGGAGATCTCGGCGGCACGCCGGTGCCCATCCTGCCGCCCGGCCTGGCGCGGGTCCTGTTTACGGCGGACAGCCGCGGAGAGCAGGCTGGCCAGCCAGGCATAGGAACCGGGCGTGTCCCATCTTTCGGCCACCTCCGGGTGCTGGCGGTAGAGCAGGCGGGGACGGCCGGGCCGGTCACGCTGCTCAGTTTCCTCGATCACCAGCCCGGCGTCTTTCAGCACCGTCAGGTGCTGGCGCACCGCATTGTGGTTGAGGCGGATATAATCGGTCAGCTCACCGACCCCCACCGGCCGGGACGCATCCACGATGTAGCGGAACAGGCGATAGCGCGTCGCGTCCCCGAGTGCCCTGGCCTCGAGCTGCAGGTCTGCTGACATTGCCACCCCCTGTCTCTGCATATTCTTTCTCTTCACACTAGAACAACGCCAGCGGCGTGCGGCCGGCCACTGGCTGCGGCAGGGGCGCGAGCGGACGCTACCCGGGAGGCGTGCCCGCTGCCGACCAGCGTGACCGGGACGCCGGCTCCGGAGGGACTGGACCCCTGGCAGTTGCCGGTTCACCGTCACCTGATCCGGAAGCCGAGGGCTTCGGCCGCAACGTTGTCTATCATCGCCGGGCTCCACGGCGGGTCCCATACGATGCGCACGTCCACCGCGGTGACATCGCCGACCGCCTCGGCGACCGCTGCCCGTGCCATCTCCGGGAGGCTCTCCGAGGCTGGGCAGCCCGGAGTGGTGAGGGTCATCTCGACCACGATGGTGCCGTCCTCGTCCCGCACGTCGTAGACCAGTCCGAGCGAGACCACGTCCAGGTACAGCTCGGGGTCATACACATACGTGAGCGCGTTCCATGCGGCATTGACCGCGTGGACCAGGGCGAGCCCGCCGCCGGGCGCCGCGACCGGGCCGCCCGGCCTCATCCCGCTCATGATCCGCGCCGGAACGTGACCTGCCAGTCGCCGTCTCCCAGGTCGGCTGTCTCGTAGGAGAATCCCTGCGAGCCCAGCACGCCTTCTAGCGGGACCGGCTCGAACGGTGCCAGCACGACCAGCTCCTCGTGCTCGGCGAGGGCCGCGACGGCGGCCATGATCGTGTCGAACGGCTCACCGCCAGCAGCGATGATCGGGCGCGCGTCGACGGTCGCCATGCGCCGCCTCCCTTTCCGCCGCACCCGGCCGGGCTATCGTTGTCGCCCAGCCTGGGCTCCGGCCCTCACAATAATTCTAGTTGTTTCTAGATTTATATCATGCCGAGGTGCTCCTTGGCCGCACCGCGCAGGATGCGCTCTTCCGTCATCGCAAGCAGAGCGCCCGCGCCGGCGAGACAGGCGACCCGCCCGGCCCCGGTCGCCGCGGTGACGGGGACCGGCTTGAGTAATCCGGGGTGCTGCAGGAGCTGGGCGAGGACTGCTGGCTGGCTGTGGGTGATGTCGCGAGTGGCGGTCAGCAGGGTGACGGGTCGGCTGCCGCCCGGCACAGCCGCCCTGGAGCAGCCTGCGGTACGTCGCCGACCAATTCAGTGGTGCAATAGCGGCGGGATATGGTGGCCTTCGCCGGGTCGTGCCCATACCTGCCTGCGCAGCCCGGCGGGCGGCGCAACGTCCATGGTCCGTTCATCTGGCTGGTCTGCGGTCGTGCGCAGGCCCCGCGGGCATGCCCGGTCCATCAGCGCCCGGGCCCCGCCCCTGGGCACCGGGTCGTCGTAGACGCGGCGGACCCGGGCCCCGTGCTGCATGCGCGGCGCCATCCCTCCTGCCCTCAGTTCTCAGGGCGCGGCTGCCCGGGCGGCGGCTGGCTCCAGGGTGGCGATGCACAGGCTGGGCTCGGCGAACGGCTGGAGCCGAGTGGCGGTCAGCGGTGCCCGCAGCTGCTCCAGCGCACCCTGCATCAGGCCAAGGTGCAGCTGGCACACGACCTCCTGGTGGGTTTCGGCCACCTCCCGGAAGGGGCACTGCCGCAGGTGGAGCTGATACCTGGTCCCGTCAGTCACGGCCTCCGGGGCGAACCCGATCTCCTCCAGGGTGGCGGCCAGGGCCGCGATGGCTGCGGGAGCGGCTATCCGCTGGTAGGGGGCGGGTTGCTCGGTGAGGTAGCGGCCCCATTCCCGGCCGGCCTGCGCGGCAGCCTCGCCCGGCTCGGTCAGCACGCCCGCGATCAGGCTGGTGAGTATCTCGGCTAGCAGCCGGTAGTGCCGCCGTCCCGTGGCACCGCCGCCCTCGACCGCCTGGTAGGCCATGCTGGGCCGCCCCGGTACGGCCCGGGGCTGGGGTGCCCGGGTGGCCAGGCCGGCATCCACCAGCGCGTCTAGGTGGAACCGGGCGGTATTGGGATGCAGTCCGGTCCGGGCGGCGACGTCTCGTACGCCGACCGGTGAACCCGTGGCGCACAGCAGGTCAAGCACCTCAGCGCGCCTGCGGCCCAGCACTGGCTCGGCGTCCGGTGCCAACAGCGCCTTCACATCCACTAAGGCAGTTTACATCAAGCCTGTTAATAGAAACAAAGCATGGAGGCGGAAGACAGGGCCGCTGGCCGGGCCCGGGTAGGACTGCCTGGCCACCACCACGTGCGGCCCGGCGCCCAGCCGCGTAGACAGCGCGGAACGCGGCCAGCCCGGAGCATGGCGGCCGGGTGTCCCGCCCGCTGCGCAGTGATCGCGGCCAGGCTACCGGCGCAGGGGGAGCGCGGCGACGAGGGGCGTGTCGCTGCCCACGGCGCCCAGCTTGGCCGCGCCGCCGGGAGAGCCGAGCGGCTCCTCGCGGCCGGGCAGCAGCCCGGCGAAGAACCGCGCGTTCTCCCCGGCATAGACCTGCCACTTCGCTGGCAGGTCGTCCTCGTAATAGATCGCCTCCACCGGGCACACCGGCTCGCACGCCCCGCAGTCCACGCACTCATCCGGGTGGATGTAGAGCATCCGCTCACCCTCGTAGATGCAGTCCACCGGGCACTCCTCCACGCATGCCCGGTCCAGGACATCCACGCAGGGCTCCCCGATCACGTAAGTCATCGTTTCCCTCCTCTGGGGCAGGGCATCCCACTGGCAGTGCCCGCGATCCATATTTTAACAATTGGTTTTAAAAAAATGATCTACACGGCGAGTGGCTCCTGGGCGGCAGGGATAATCGCCGGGCCCGGGTCACCGGGTGCTCGCTACGAGGTAGCCGGCCGCCCCGGCAACCGCGTGATCGAGGTGGTGGTCGAGCATCTCGTAGTGGCCGACGGCGGGCACGGTGAACTCGGCGAAGCCACCCTCGCCGGGCATCAGGTTGAGGGTCTGGGCGGTGCCTTCGGCCGGGTTGCCCGGCTGCAGGAGATACGCGCCGTTGTTGAAGACGGTGCCGAACTGGGCGCCGACCACGTGGAACGCGGTGTCGCCGGAGGGCCCGGCGTCGAGCACCCAGATGCGTATCCGCTGGCCGACCCGGACCCGCAGTGGCGAGAACAGGTACTGGTTCAGGTAACCGTTGAACACCACGGCGTCGGGCTGCCCGCGGAGCATCTTCGCGTAGTCACCCGGTTCGCCCTGCGGCCCGAGGTAGAACTCGGACTGGACGACGAGGAACTCATGGGCCACCGGGGCAAGGTGGGGCGGGTCGATGATGACCGCCCCGAACATCCCGTTCGCGAGGTGCTCCAGGACTGGCGGAGTGCCGCAGTGGTAGAGGTAAATCCCGGAGTACCTGGCCCGGAATCGCTCAGTGATGGACTGCCCCGGGCCGATGGTCCGCATCGCCTCCATGGGCTGGCTGGCGGCGTGGAAGTCCAGTGAATGCCCCATGGACGAGTGGTTCACCAGGGTCACGATGAACTCATCCCCGACGTGACCGCGCAGGATCGGCCCGGGGACCTGCCCGTTGAAGGTCCACATGTCCTGGGTGACGCCGGGCGCGACCCGTGTCTCCTTGTCCTCAGCGACCAGGGTGATGCGATGCACCGTACCGGCCGGTGCGGGCGGCAGGGCTGGGTTGAACGGCCGCCACCCGGCTGGTGGCCTGGCGCTCAGGTTGATGACCGCGTCGCGTCCTGACTTTCCGGCCAGCGCTGCGGCCTGGGCCGCTCCCGTGACCCTGATGGTGAGGATCATGCCGGCGGCCTTGTGGCCGGGAACAGTGCACCAGGCTTGCTCGGTATGGCCGAACACCCCGTAGCCGACGGTCTGGCGCTGCCCGGGGGCGAGCATTCCGGTACCCGGGCTTCCCCCTTCGAGCTGCAGGTCGTGGCTCATGGCGCCGTGGTTGACCACGTGCAGGACGACCCGGGTCCCGTAGGGCACCGAGATCGATGATGGCCGCACGAACATGTCACCCAGTTCGATCTCGAACGTCTGGGTCTTGCCGTTCGGGTTCACCTGCGTGGTGGCCGCCGCCGGTGTGGCCGGGCCCGCCCCGCCGGGCCGGCCGGCCCACAGTGCTGCGGCCGCCATGATCACCGCCACCGCGGCGGCCGCGATGGCCACCAGTGACAGCGTGGCGGAACCAGCGTGCTGGGCGGATGCCCCGCGGTCAGCACCCGGCTGCCTGCCATCAGGCGGTGCCCGATCCGGCTCCGGGACACTGGCCGGGGCCACCGCGCGCGGCGGCCCGTTGCTGCCCGCCTGCGCGGCACCAGGGCGGCGCAGCATGCGGACGGGCGTGATCGACAGGTTGGCGGCCGCGATGACCGCGACCGCGATGAGCAGCGCGCCGCCGACGGCGATGGCGCCGGGCAGGGATGTCCCGAATCCGGTGCACAGTGCGCCGACCGCTGCGGTCAGCAGGGCGTAGACCGCAGCGGCGAGATAGTGGTTGTAGAGGTCGGCGAAACCCAGCGGACGGCCCGCCTGCGTGGTGGCGATCCCCCTGCCGCGCAGGACCGACCACACGATGAACGGCACGACCTTGTGGGCGTGGCCGATCAGGGCTTCGAGCAGCCACCCTGCGCAGGCGGTCACGGCGGCGGCGGCCAGCGCCATGCCCAGGTGGTGATGGCGGGGCAGGGCCAGTCCGGCGGCGAGCGCCAGCCCGCCGCCGGCCAGCAGCCAGGCTGCTGAGGTGACCACGAAAACCAGGTGCAGGTCGGCCTTGCGGCGGCGGTGCCTGATGTGGGCGAGCAGCGAGGCCAGGTGCGCGCCGAGCCCGGCCGCCAGGACCGCGGCGCCGGCCCAGGCCAGCCAGGGCCAGCCGGCCAGCAGCCCTGGTGACAGCAGCACCACCCCGGCGGGAACCGCCCGCACGGCCACCTGCCCGGCCCGGTGCCGGCCGGGAATGTGCGCGAGGAAGAACATCGGCCACAGCTTCTCCGCCACGCTCACATAGGCCAGCCCGAGCCAGGCGAACAGGCCGATCACCGCGTGGGCCGCCACCACGTGGCCGGCGAGATCGAACCAGTTCCCGCGCCGGTCGGCGACGTAGACGACGCCGAAGCACGCCGTCAGGGCGAATCCGGCGACCGCGAACCGCAGCCCGGTGACCGGGGCGCCCTTGCCGCGGGCCGACAGCGGCGCCCACACGTTCACCACGAGCAGGATGATGGCCAGCGCGGCGAAACCGCCGCCGGCCTCGACCACGGGCTCGCGCTCCACGGCTATCCCCCACGGCAGCAGCCAGGCAGCAGCCAGCCAGGCCAGGAAGGTCCCCCTGGCCAGCCGGGCCGACCGCAGTGCCCGCTGGGTCACCACCGGGGTGAACTGGTGCAGGGCACCGAGCACGCCCATAGACAGTGTCGCCAGCATCCCGAAGTGGGCCGCGGCGACAACCGGGTCGGCAGTCGGATCGGACACCGCAGCCGCCCGCGCCCATACCAGCGCCGCACCGCAGGCGGCCAGCCCCAGCGCGGACGCCGCCAGGAAGCTCAACGGCACCGACGGAGGGGGAACCCCGGCCGGAATGCCCGCAGGGCGGCCTGCACACGACCCGGCCGCCGCCCCGGCCGATGACGGCTGCCTCACGGATGCGTGTGGTACCTCTGCTGGCATCGTCTCTCCCGACTCGCGTTCCTGCCTCGTTCCGGCTCCGCCTTGCTCCGTGCAGAATAAATCTAGTACAGGACAGAAAAATTATGTGACCGGCCGTCGGCACCTGGCCGGCCGGATGCATGACGACCGGCTCCATTTCCCGGGACGAAGGTCCCTGACCCTGGATCACCCGGGATCGGAACGCTTGACCGGGCCTTGTGCCATACCCGGGGACGGGCGGGACCGGGCCAGCCTCCGGCATGGGTCCCGCGATGGTGCCAGGCAGGAGAGGGCCAGGTGAAGGGGAAGGGCGACGCGTGACTGCCGTAGTGGCGGGTGGCGGCCGCCGTCCCGGCCGCTAAGGGAGTGCTGCCCTGCCCGGGCAAGTCTTCCCGGGCAGGGCGACATATCTCACACCCAAGATCACTCACAGTCGAATTTCTCTCGCACATACTAGAAATACCATGACTGGACTGCACGGTCCGGGACTGTCCCAGCCAGCCGTTGCGGAGGGAGACGCCATGATGCCGACCGGGGCTCAGCACGGTAACCGGCTGGGACAGCCGCCCGCTGGAGGTGCCCATCGCCTGGCCGCCGTGCTTGCATCCCGGCGGCCGGGGCGAGTGACCCGGTGACCGGCCGACGTGGGCAGGGGCCGCGCCTGGACACTGTCCCGGGCACCGGGCCGCTGCTGGCCGCCCGCAGGTTCTTCACCCAGGCCGAGGTCTCGGCCGATGGGCGGAGCCTGCATGAGTCTGACCCGGCGGAGTGGGACCGCTTCTACCGGGACCGCTGGGCCCATGACAAGGTGGTCCGGTCCACGCACGGGGTGAATTGCACCGGGTCGTGCTCGTGGCAGGTGTTCGTCAAGGATGGCCTGATCACCTGGGAGCATCAGGCGACCGACTACCCGTCAGCCGGCCCGGACTCGCCGGAGTATGAGCCCCGCGGGTGCCCCCGAGGGGCGTCCTTCTCCTGGTACACCTACTCGCCCTCGCGGGTGCGCTACCCGTACGTGCGGGGCGTCCTGCTCCAGATGTGGCGCGAGGCCAGGGCCAGGCTGGGTGATCCGGTCGCGGCGTGGGCGGAGATCACCGGCGACCCGGGCCGACGGCGCGCCTACCAGCGCGCCCGCGGTAAGGGCGGCTACGCCGACAACGTCAAGTTCGCCGACGACTGGCTGGCCCCGCATCCCGACACCGACGGCGCGCTGGCGATGGGGCATGTCATCCTCACCGAGTTCTTCCGCGACCGTCCGGTTGCCTACTTCACCGACTACGTGCGCCGGTTCACCGACCTCCCGTTCCTGGTCACGCTGGAGCGCCGCGGCGATGCCTGGCGGCCCGGCCGGTTCCTCACCGCCGCCGATCTTGGCGACACCAGCGAGCACGCCGAGTTCAAGCCAGCCGTGCTGGACGAGGTCACCGGATCGGCGCGGATCCCGAACGGATCACTCGGCTTCCGCTGGGGAGAGGCCGGCGCGGGCCGCTGGAACCTGGACCTCGGGGACATCACCCCCCTGCTCAGCCTGGCCGGCCGGGCCGGCGGCCAGGAGACCGTCACCCTCCCCCGCTTCGACGAAGGCCCAACCGAGGGCGGGTCGGTGATGCGCCGCGGCGTGCCGGCCACCCAGGTCGGCGGCCACCTGGTGACCACGGTCTTCGACCTGCTGCTGGCGCAGTACGGGGTGCGCCGGGACGGGCATCCGGGCGATTGGCCGGCCTCTTACCAGGACGCGTCACAGCCCTACACCCCCGCCTGGGCGGCGGAGATCACCTCGGTGCCGGCCCAGACGATCGCCAGGATCGCCCGCGAGTTCGCCCGGAACGCGGAACGCACCCGCGGCCGTTCGATGATCGCCATGGGTGCCGGGACCAATCACTGGTTCCACTCCGACCAGATCTACCGCGCGTTCCTGTCCCTGGTGCTGCTCACCGGCTGCCAGGGGGTCAACGGCGGCGGCTGGGCGCACTACGTTGGGCAGGAGAAGGTCCGCCCGCTGACCGGCTTCCAGCATCTGGCGTTCGCGTTCGACTGGCAGCGGCCGACCCGGCACATGGCGGGCACCCCGTTCTGGTACCTGGCCACCGACCAGTGGCGGTACGAGGGCTTCCGAGCTGATGAGCTGGCCAGCCCGCTAGGCTCCGGCGCGTTCGCGGGCCGGGCGTTCGCCGACTGCAACGCCCAGGCCGTGCGGCTGGGCTGGATGCCGTCACACCCGGCGTTCAACCGCAACCCGCTGGACCTGGCTGACGAGGCAACCGCTGCCGGGGTGCCAGCCGCCGAGCACGAGGGCCGGCGGATCACCTTCGCGGACACGCAGACCCGGCCCCAGCCGGTGATCACGTCCCCCGAGTGGTCCGGCTCAGAGACCGGTGGGCGGCGCTACTCGGCGTTCGTGATCAACGTGGAGCGGAGCAAGCCCTGGCACACGCTGACCGGGCGGCAGCATTTCTTCCTGGACCATGACTGGATCGCCGAGCTGGGCGAGCAGCTCCCCGCCTACCGGCCGCCACTGAACATGCAGCGGCACTTCGGGGACCAGGCTGCCGACGCCGGCGCGGCCGAGGTCAGCGTCCGGTACCTGACCCCGCACTCGAAGTGGTCCATCCATTCCGAGTACGCCGACAACGCGCACATGCTGGCGCTGTCCCGGGGCGGCCCGGTGATCTGGATGAGTGTCGAGAACGCCGCCCGGATCGGCGCCGCCGACAACGACTGGGTCGAGGCGTACAACCGCAACGGCGTCATCGCCGCCCGGGCGGTCGTCTCACACCGGATGCCACCGGGGACGGTGTACATGTACCACGCCCAGGACCGGAACGTGAACGTGCCGCGGACGGAGATCTCCGGCAGGCGGGGCGGCACGCATAACTCACTGACCCGCCTGCTGCTCAAGCCCAGCCACCTGATCGGCGGCTACGCCCAGTTCACCTATGGCTTCAACTACTACGGGCCGACCGGGAACCAGCGCGACGAGATGACCGTGGTCCGCCGCCGCTCCCAGGAAGTGACGTACTGAGATGAGGGTCCTCGCCCAGGTCGCCATGGTCAGCTGATGGCGCACGCCCCGCTGGTCTATCAGCTGCACGTGTTCTCGGCCCTGGTGTTCATCGCGCTCTGGCCGTTCACCCGGCTGGTGCATGTCTGGTCCGCGCCGGTCGCCTACCTGTGGCGCCCGTACATCGTGTACCGGCGCCGCGCCGCCCGCCCGCCGCGTGCGGCTCACCCGCGGGCCGGTCAGCAGGCCAGGCAGCCGGTCAGCGAACCAGGCACGGCCGGTCATGGCAATCCCGGCGGGCCGGCGCGGGCCCCGGCAGGCCAGGATCACCATGCCTGATCCCGTCCGCCCGCTGATCATCCAGGGTGGCATGGGTGTCGGGGTGTCGGGCTGGCGGCTCGCCCGTGCGGTAGCGCAGGCCGGCCAGCTCGGGGTGGTGTCCGGGGTCGCTCTCGATGCCGTGCTGGCCCGGCGCCTGCAGCTCGGGGACCCCGGCGGGCACCTGCGCCGGGCACTGGGCCACTTCCCGGAGCCGGGCGTCGCCACGCGGATCCTGCAGCGCTACTACGTACCCGGCGGCATCTCCCCGGGCAGCCCGTTCCGGCCCGTCCCTCGGCTGGGCCTGCGCCCCAGCCGCTGGCGCGACGAGCTTACCGCGGCCGGCAATTTCGTCACGGTCTGGCTGGCCAGGCAGGGCCACCACGGCCCGGTAGGCGTGAACTACCTCGAGAAGGTCCAGCTGGCCACGCCGGCGGCGGTGTACGGGGCCATGCTCGCCGGGGTGGATTACGTGCTCATGGGAGCAGGCATTCCCAGCGAGATCCCGGCGCTGCTGGACACGCTCGCGGCAGGCGGCACAGCGGAGTTTCCGGTGACCGTCGCCGGGGCCGCCGCCGGCGAGGGCTATGCCGTCACCCTGGACCCGGCGGCACTGGCTGACCCGGCCGGGCCGGTGCGCAGGCCGCGATTCCTGGCCATCGTCTCCTCGGCCGTGCTCGCCGTCTACCTGAACCGGTCTCTGGTCACCCGGCCGGACGGTTTCGTCCTGGAGACCCCGGCAGCGGGCGGGCACAGCGCCCCGCCGCGGGGCCGGATGCAGCTCAGCCCGGCTGGCGAGCCAGTGTACGGCCCACGTGACCGCATCGATGCGGCGAAGGTCGCCAGCACCGGGCTCCCGTTCTGGCTCGCGGGCGGTTACGCGACGCCGCAGGCGCTGGCCGCGGCGCGCGCGGAGGGTGCTGCGGGGATCCAGGCCGGGACGGCGTTCGCGCTGTGCCGGGAATCCGGCCTCGATCCGGAACTGCGCAGGCGGCTGCTGCGACGGGCCGCCGATGGGCGCCTCGAGGTGCGCAACGACCCGCGCGCCTCACCGGCCGGGTTCCCGTTCAAGGTCGCCCAGCTACCCGGGACACTCTCGGAGGAGGAGACGTACCTAGGCCGGTCCCGGCTGTGCGACCTGGGGTATCTGCGCGCCCCCTACAGGAAGGCGAACGGCGCGGTGGGCTACCGCTGCCCCGCCGAACCGGTCGATGCCTACGTCCGCAAAGGCGGCCCGGCCGGCGACACGGCCGGCCGGCGCTGCCTGTGCAATGCGCTCACCGCCGGCGTCGGCCTGGGCCAGCACCGGCCAGACGGGTACGACGAGCCCCCCCTCCTCACCCTCGGCCAGGACTTCGGCTTCCTGCCCGGCCTGCCGCCGGGTGACTACGGCGCGGCCGACGTCATCCGTTACCTGCTGAGCCCTGGCCCTGATAGCCAGGTACCCGATCCACAGCCCCGGAAGGAGGGGTGAGGACATGCGGGCGGCACAGATACGCACCTACCATCACGACATTGCCGACCGGCCGTTCATCGTCATCTGGGAGATGACCCAGGCGTGCCCGCTAGCCTGCCGGCACTGCCGCGCCGAGGCCCGGCCCAGCCGTCACCCGGGTGAGCTGACCACCGCCGAGGCGCGCGACCTCATGGCGCAGGTAGCAGAGTTCGGCACGCCACCGCCGATATTCGTCCTCACCGGGGGTGATCCCTTCCAGCGGCCGGACCTGTTCGACCTGGTCCGGCACGGCACGCAGCTCGGGCTCCCGGTCGCGGTCTCCCCGTCAGGCACGCCCACGCTGACCACTGACAGCCTCACCAGTCTCCGGGAGGCCGGCGCCCGGGCCATCTCGCTGAGCCTGGATGGTTCTACGGCAGGGATTCACGACCGGTTCCGCGGCGTGCCCGGAGTGTTCGGCTGGACACTGGACGCCTGGCAGGCCGCAGCGGAACTGGGCCTGAAGGTGCAGATCAACACCACCGTAGCCGGGCACAACCTTACTGACCTCGCGGATATTGCCGGGCTGGTGCACCGGCTGGGAGCCATGTCGTGGAGCGCTTTCCTGCTCGTCCCGACCGGGCGGGGCGCACTGCTGCCCGGGCTGACAGCGCAGCAGGCCGAGGACGTTCTCAACTTCGTCTACGACGCTGGTGAATTCGTCCCGGCACGGACCACTGAAGCGCACCACTTCCGCCGCATCGTCATCCAGCGCGAGATCCTCCGCCGGCACGGCGATGACCACGTTGCCGTCCTCGGGCTGGGCCAGCTCTATCTCCGGCTACGGCAGCGTCTCGGCGACCTGGGCCTGGCGCAGCGGAAAGCCCGGCGCCCGCCGATGAACGTGAACGCCGGCCAGGGTTTCGTGTTCATCTCTCACCTCGGCACCGTCCATCCAAGCGGATTCCTCACGCTTGCCGCGGGCAGCGTGCGCAACAGCCGGCTGGCCGGCATTTACCGGACCTCGCCGCTGTTCGCCGGGCTGCGAGACCGTGGCAGGCTAGCGGGCCGGTGCGGCGCCTGCGAGTTCACCGCAGTGTGCGGCGGATCACGCTCACGCGCTTATGCCACCTCCGGTAACCCTTACGCCGAGGAACCCTGGTGCTCCTACCGGCCGGGAACCTTCCCGTATCAGAAGGACCTGGGCGCGATCGGCCTGCGGCCGGCCGCTGGGTCGCGGCGCCGATGACAAGGCCGCAAGGACAGCAGGGGAGCTTCCGGCCCGGCCGACCGGCCCTTCCACCTCCTGCTCCGGACCTGACAGACGCGGCGCTGATGACACACGGGACCACGGCACTGACGGGGCAGCGGAGCCGTGCCCGCCCGCTGCTCGCCGGGCTGGCGTGGCCCCGCCTGGCACTCCTGGCCGTGCTCGGGCCCGGGCTCGTGGTGATGCTGGCCGACACCGACGCCGGCAGCCTGATCACCGCCGCGCAGTCGGGGGCCCGGTGGGGCTACCGGATGGTACTGCCGCAGCTGATGCTCATCCCCGTCCTGTGCGTGGTGCAGGAGATGACTGTGCGGCTGGGCATCCTGACCGGTGCCGGTCACGGCGCCCTGATCCGCGAGCGGTTCGGCCGCGGCTGGGCGATGCTGTCGGCAGGCACCCTGGTCGCCTCGGCGATCGGCGCGCTGATCACTGAGTTCGCCGCCGTCGCCGGAGTCGGGGAGCTGTTCGGCGTCTCCAGGTGGATAACCGTCCCTGTCGCAACCGCCTTCCTGGTCGCCCTAGCCCTGACCGGCAGCTACCGGCGGGTCGAGCGGGTCGGCATCGCGCTCGGCCTGGCCGAGCTGGCGTTCATCCCGGCGATGCTGCTGAGCCATCCGGACGGTCACGCCGTGCTGTCTGGCCTCGGGTCACTCCCGCTGCGCAGCAGCTCCTACCGGTACCTGCTGGCCGCCAACGTGGGAGCGGTGATCATGCCATGGATGATCTTCTACCAGCAGAGCGCGGTCATCGACAAGGGACTGACACCCGCGGGCATCCGCCGGGAACGCGCGGGCACCGCGGTGGGTGCCGTGGTGACCCAGCTAGTCATGATCGCGGTAGTCGTCACCCTGGCCGCCACCGCAGGCAGGCTCCGCACCGGGACATCGCTCGGCACGGTGGGGGAGATCTCGGGCGCCCTGCGGCCCTTCCTCGGCACCGCCGGCGCGAAGATCCTCTTTGGCACGGGCATGCTGGGCGCCGCCCTGGTGGCTGCCCTGGTGTCCTCACTCGCCGGAGCCTGGGGCCTGTCGGAGATCTCCGGCTGGAAGCACACCCTCAACCAGCGGCCGGGTCGCCGGAGTGCCGGGTTCTACCTGACCTATGTGCTCGCCCACGTGGCCGGCGCGGCCCTGGTCCTGGTCAGCGCCGACCTGGTCAGCCTCGCCATTGGCGTGGAGGTCATGAATGCCCTGCTGCTGCCAGTAGTCCTGGGCTTCCTGCTCGTGCTCGAAGCCACGGCGCTCCCGCGCGGCCAGCGGATGCACGGCTGGTACCGGTGTGCGGCCTGGAGCCTCTGCCTCGCCGTCATCGGCTTCGCCAGCTACCTGGCCGTCTCGGCAGTGCGCCTGTGATGGCCCCGCGCCAGCGTCAGAGGAGCGATCGCGGGAAGGCTCCCAGGAACCAGTGATGTAACACCATGAGGAGGATCTGGTGACCCCACGACCACCGCTGCCGCCGTTCACCGAGGAGACCGCCCGGCAGAAGGTCCAGGCGGCTGAGGATGCCTGGAACACCCGCGACCCGCAGCGGGTGGCGGGCGCCTACACCGAGGACTCGGCATGGCGCAACCGTGATGAGTTCATCACCGGCCGGGCACAGATCATCGAGTTCCTGCGCCGGAAGTGGGCCCGCGAACTGGACTACGCATTGCGCAAGGACCTCTGGGCCGTCCACGGCAACCGCATCGCCGTTCGGTTCCAGTACGAGTCCCATGACGCCAGCGGGCAGTGGTACCGCAGCTACGGCAACGAATTGTGGGAGTTCACCGCGGACGGCCTCATGAAACGCAGGGAAGCCAGCATCAACGACATGCCCATCACCGAGGCTGACCGGCGCATCTTCGGCCCCAGGACCGAAGCAGAGCGGGGCCAGTCCCCTCCCCTCCGCTGAGCCCACCCGCCGTCCGCCGGGCGCCGCCGGAGCGCCGGCTTGGGGGGGGCGCTCCGGCGGGCAATCAGGATGACATGCAATCAATTAAAACACTAAAATAATAGTATATTCAACTTCCGTGTTGCAGGCAAACGCCGCAGCCCTGATCTGGGCGGCAGCGCACCCCGTGGTTGGCACACGGGCATGGCGCAGGCGCGTTCCACCCGCAGTTCAGCGCCCGGCGCACTGTTCCCGCCTGCTGTCTCCGGAACTGCAGCCATCCAGTGTGACGGAGGTCTCGTGGCTCCGCGCTGCACTCCCAGCCGGACTGCCCGGTTACATTCCTACAAAGGGTAATGTAAATACTAATCTTGCCCGTGCAGGGCGACCTGAGGAGGGAGATGCCGTGACGATCACAGAGACCGAGGCTCTTGAGGCAATACGTTCACATCACCGGACTCTCGAGGATGAGCTCAGGACGCGGGTGGAGGCCGTGGACAGAGCCGCCGCGGCCGACGGCAGGCATGAGCGGGCCACCGCGACCCTGGTCGCCTACCTGGCCGGTGAGGTGCTCCCGCACGCGGAGGCGGAAGAGCAGACGCTCTACCGGGCGGCCAGGACGCACCGCGACCTGGTGGACACAGTCGATGAGATGATCGCCGAGCACCGGGCCCTGTCTGCGGCGGCCGGGCAGCTGGCCAGCGCGGCGAGTGCTACCGGAGCGGCGGAACAGGCCGGGCAGATCGCCGCGTTGTTCGCCGCGCACGTGATCAAGGAGAATGAGATCCTGCTCCCGGCCCTGCTTGCCGACGGTGAGGCCGACCTCGCCACACTGCTGGGGGAGATGCACCGCCGCACCGAAGAGGCCAGGCGGGCCCCGCGGGCGGGGAACACCCCGGCTGCTGATCCGCAGGCCGCGGTGCTGTCGCTGCTGCTGGAGGCGGCGGCCGAGCTGGCCCGGGCGGGTCATAGCCACCAGGCGTGCCGGCTCGCCGCGTCAGCGTGGGCCGCGCTGCGCGAGACCCGGCCCGAGCTCGCGGTCCGGGTGACCGCGGCACTGCACGGGCTGGCCGGGCGGGCGCCCGCCCGGCCAGCTGCAGCTGACCTGGCAGGCAGCCGCGAGCAGGGGCCCGGTCCCGGCGGCCGGGAGGCTGATCGCGATCTGGATGTCCGCGACCTCGCCCCAGCACAGCGCCACGAGTCGATCTTCGCGGCCTACGAGGCGCTTGCCCCGGGCGCGGGCTTCGTCCTGGTCAACGACCATGACCCCAAGCCGCTGCGGTACCAGTTCGAGGCCGAGCACCGCGGGGAGTTCACCTGGGAATCCCTCAAGGCCGGGCCGGAGGAATGGCGCGTGCGCATCGGCCGGGCCGGTACCCGGCCAGGCCAGTAACCACATAAGAATGAAGACCAGCGATGCATGCCCTCCTGCTGGAACAAGTGGCCACCCGCTCCGAAGCCGTGCGGATGGCTATCGCCGAGGACAGATGGCCAGGCCGCGAGCTGCACGCGCTGCTCGGCTACCTGCGCGCGGAGGTGCTGCGCCAGGCTGCAGATGAGGAACGGCTCCTGTTCCCCGGCCGCGGCGCATCCCCAGACCTCACCCGGCTGGCCCGCGACCACGCCCGGCTGCGTGCCGAAACCGAGGTGCTGGTCCATGCGGCCTCGGGTGAGCGCGCGATGCCCCCTGACCAACTCGCCGCGGCCACCCGGGATTTCTTCTGCCAGCTCGGCCGGCACCTCGGTGCCGAAGAGGCGCTGCTGGCCGCATCGGGCATGCCAGGCAGCGTGCCGGCGACCTTGACACTGGGCGGGCACCCGCATGAGTGGTATCCGCTCACTGAGGGACCGGTGATCGACCTGGACGCTCTCCCTGCGGGGCAGGCCGTCGACGCGGCCGTCGACCGGCTGCTGCGGCTGAGCCAGTGGGAGCACGTGGAGCTGCACGCCAGCAGCGACCCGTACCCGGTGTGGCGGCAGGTGGCTGAATTCACCTCCGATGGCTACAGCTTCGTCTACCAGCAGGAGGGGGCCGGGCCGCTGGGCAGTCCAGGCCACCCGGCGCGCGGCGGCCTGAGACCTGAGCCAACGTGAACAGCCGGATAGATCCCAGGTCAGAGGAAAGGCGAGGGCGATCGCGGAAACGAGTGCCGACCATCGTCTCGTCCGCACTGCAGGTGCGTGGCCGGGTGCCGGGGCTCGCGCGGCCGGCTTTCAGGCAGCCGTCGATGAGGCCACAGTTCTCTGCCCGGTATCCCGGCTGTTCGCCGGGGCCAAGATCAACGTCGTGGCCGGGCTGGCACTTGCCCTGGCGCTGGCGAGCGGGGCAGTACTGCTGTCCGGTCATCCCTGGGACGGACAGGTCACCGCCGCCACGGCGGTGGCAGGATGCCTGGTCGCTGTCACGGTGGCCGGCGTGGTGCAAGCCCGGCGGATGACCCGGCTCCGGCACCGTGCGCTGGGCAACCCCGGCGACCCGCGGCTGGCCAGGCAGGTCAGGCGCGAAACGATCACCGCTGCCATCCTGCGTGCGCTGATCGCAGCCCTCAGCCTCGCGCTCGGGGCGGTGCTCGCGGGATGACCGCGATGACAGCCAGTGCCGCGACGGGACAACCAGCCCGCAGAGGGCGACCGCGCGCAGGTGACCGGCGGATCATCGTCCGCGATCGCGCCGCACTGCGGGCAGCCGCGCTGGAGCCAGCCTCGGGAGTTGCCACCAGGCTCGTCCCCCTCTGACGCCGCCTGTCACCAGCCGCTGAACGCAGCCGCTCCGCCAAAATAGTTTTGTTTTTAACAAATTCAGTCGTTAAAATTCTCGTAGAAGCATTCCGCCTGGGAAGGGAACCAGATGACCTACGTGATCGGCGAGCCGTGCGTGGACGTGCTGGACCGGGCGTGCGTGGAGGAGTGCCCGGTGGACTGCATCTACGAGGGTGAGCGGATGCGCTGCATCCACCCGGACGAGTGCGTGGACTGCGGCGCGTGCGAGCCGGTGTGCCCGGTGGAGGCGATCTACTACGAAGAAGATCTCCCCGACAAGTGGCAGGGTTACGCCGGGGAGAACGCGCGGTTCTTCGCTGAGCCGCTGCCCGGCCGCGCCGGGCCGCTCGGCTCACCCGGCGGTGCCGCGAAGCTGGGCGTGGTCGGTGCTGACACGACGTTCGTCGCCGGGCTTCCCCCGCAACGGTGAGCCGGGCCGACCGGGCACCGTCCCGGTGCTGGCGGGCCCGGTGCGGGTCGTCTGGGTATCTGCAGGAGGGCACGATGAGAGTGATCATCTACGGGGATTTCAACTGCCCCTTCTCCTACCTGGCCAGCCAGCGGGCCGACCGGCGGGCCCGCGCTGGAACAGTGCTGGCCGAGTGGCGGGCTGTCGAGCATGACCGCTGTCTAGCTGTCACCGGGGCGCGATCAGAGGCTGACCGTGCCGCATGGGAGAGCGAACTGGCCGAGGTTGCCGCGCTGGCGCTGCCCGGGGAGCACGCGCCGCAAGCGCCGCCGCCTGTGGTCAGCAACACTGGCGCTGCGGTGGCCGCGTACGCCGAGGCGGTATCCGATGGGATCGCCGGCGAGCTGCGCCGCCGCCTGTTCCGTGCCATCTGGGCCGAAGGGCGGCGCATCAGCAGCGCCGATGAGGTGCGCCGCCTGGTTACCGGCCTGCCTGCCTACCCGGCGGCGGAACCGGGCCAGCACCGGCAGCCCCTGCGAGCAGCCCGGGCAGCGGCGTGACCCGGGCAGCGGACACGGGCACGGGCAGCAGGCGGCCGCGGGTCGTCTGGCACACCGCTGCTGGGGCGGTCGTGGCCGCCTACCTGCTGGCGGCGGCCGTGGTGGTCACCGCCCACCGGGTGGTGCCGGTGCCGGAGTGGCTGGCATTGCACCTGCTGGTGCTCGGCGCTGCCACGAACGCGGTGTTCGTGTGGAGCAGGTTCTTCGCACAGGCGCTGCTTCATGCCCGGCCAGGTTCCGAGCGGCCCGCGCACCTGCGCCTTGGCATGCTCAACATCGGCGTGGTGGCCGTGCTCTCCGGCATCACGAGCGGCTTGGCCCCGCTGGCGGTGGCGGGGGCGGCGCTGGTGGTGAGTGCGGTGCTCGCGCATGTGGCCAGCCTGCTGGCGATGGCCCGGTCCTCGGCGCTCGCCGGGCCGCTGGCCGTTGTGGCCTGGTATTACGTCGCGGCCGGTGCCGCGCTGGCCGCCGGCGGCGCGCTGGGCGGAGTGCTGGCGGCAGGCTCGGTGCGCTCGCCGGGCCTGGATGCCGCCTTGGTGCTCGCGCACGCGGAGGTGAACCTGCTCGGCTGGCTGGGGCTCGCGATCATCGGCACCCAGTTCATGCTGTGGCCGATGGTGTTGCGCACCCGGATGAGCGACGACGCCCCGCGTGTTGCCCGCCGCGTGCTCGTGCTCACTGCCGGCGGGCTCGCGGTGACAGTAGCCGCGCTGCTCGCCAGCCCTTACCTCGCCAGCACGCACTGGCTGGCCGCCGCCGGGATGGCCGCTTATCTCGCGGGCACCGCGGCGTCGCTGGTGCCCGCGGCGCGGGAGATGCGGGCCAAGCCACCGCATACGGCCGCCGCCTGGGCGTTGCTGGCCGGCAACGCCTGGCTGGTCGCCGCGCTCGCCGCCGGCACCGCAGGACTGGCTGCCGGCCTGAGCCCGGCCGGCCAGGTGCTCGGCCGACTGCTGATCCCCGTCCTCGGTGTCGGGGTGGTCGGCCAGATACTGACCGGCGCGCTGACGTTCCTGCTGCCGGTGACGGCCGGCGGCGGGCCAGCCGGAAACCGGCGGCTTACCGCGATCCTGGAACGCGGCTGGCGCACCCGCGCAATCCTCGGCAACGCCGGGGTGCTCGCCCTGATTACGCTGCCCAGCAGCGGCTGGGCCCGGACCGTGGCCTGGGTGGCCGTACTCGCCGGGTTCGGCACGTTCCCCGTGCTCGCCACGTCCGCGCTGGCGGCGGCGCGAGCCGGCGCCAGCAGGCTGGGGCGGGAGCGCGCGAAGTCCCCGCGACCGGATACTGGCCGCCTGGGGACCGGCGGGCCGGGAGCCTGAACGGAAGCCGCAGCAGCGTCCCGGCAATCGCCATGGCGACCACGGCCCACATGGCAAGGCTAGCCACGCCTCATAGCATCCCAGCGTCACCAGCCATGACATTGTCAAGACCTCGCCGAGTTCCCGGCTGGCTACCCCGTGCGTGCCGGCCGGGAACACAATACTCCACATCCCGGGCTCGTACGCCAGCGAGACGTGGCGCAGCAGGTGCCGCCAGGCAGCCCGGCTGCGGCCCCGAACGGCAGACGCCAGGCGTGTCCAGTAGGCTGATTTCACCACCTGAAGTTAGTTTCAACTATCGTTTCTGGCGTAAAATAGGGGTCATGGACATGCAGGCGCTGCTCGCTCCCGATACCGGCTCCCCGCTGGGCCAGAGCCGGGCCCGGGTGCTGGAGCTGCTGCGAGCGTCAGGATCACCGCTGGGGGTGCAGGAGGTCGCCGACCGCACCGGGCTGCACCCCAACACCGCCCGGTTCCACCTGGACGGGCTGGTGCAGGCGGGGCTGGCCACCCGGGAGCCGCAGGCGCGGGCGACGCCGGGCCGGCCCAGCATGACCTACCAGGCGGCAGAAGGCGGCGGCCCGACCGGAGGCCGGCGCTACCGGCTGCTCGCCGAGATGCTCACCAGCCTCATCGCCGGCACCATGACAGAGCCGGGTAAGGCGGCTGTGGAGGCCGGGCGCGAATGGGGCGCCTACCTCACCGAGCAGCCACCCCCCTACCAGCAGCCGGGCGCTGACGAGGCCATCGAGAAACTCGCCGCGATCATGGAGGAGCTGGGTTTCGCGCCGCGGGCTGTGGCCGACGGCACGCAGTACCGGCTGTGCCTGCACCAGTGCCCGTTCCGGGAGGTGGCACAGCGCCACCAGGATGTCGTGTGCTCGCTGCATCTCGGGCTGATGCAGGGCGCGCTGGCCCAGATGCGAGCACCGGTCACCGCGGACCGGCTGGAGCCGTTCGCCGAGCCCAGCCTGTGCGTCGCCTACCTGACGGCCCGCGACGAGCCCGGCCCCGCCAGCCCATCCGCAGAGTCAGCCGGCTAGCTGGAAGGACGCTGAATCGCAAGGTACCGAAGTGGCGGCGCCGAACATGCTGGCCGTTCGGACGGCCGAGCGTGCGGCCCTTGCGCGGTCATGCTGGCGGCTACGAGGTCTCCCGCAGCAATTCAGCGAGAACCGCCGCCTGGCTGAGGCTCAGGTCCTTCGTGGCGGTCAGCAGCGTCACCGGCCCGTCCGCCGCGAGGGCGCGCAGGCGGCCGAGGGCTTCCCGTGGCCCGGGCCCGGCGAGCTCGGCGGTGTAGCGTCGGCGGAATTCGCCGAACTTGGCCGGGTCGTGGCGGTACCACGTCCGCAGCCCGGTGGATGGCGCGACGTCCTTTGCCCATTCGTCCAGCCGCGCAGCGTCCTTGCGAAGGCCCCGCGGCCATACCCGGTCCACCAGGACACGGGCACCGTCGCCGGATGAGGCGTTGTCGTAGACACGGCGGACCCGGATGTCGGTACTCATCGCGGGCCTCCTTCCTTACTCGTCAGCCGGCCAGCAGCATGCGGGCGGCAGCGGAGATGCGGGAGGCGGAGATGCCGGCGGCTTCCATCAGCTCATCCGGGGTCCCGGAGCCGGGCAGGCCGCCGCCTCGGCCAGCCCCGTATCCGGGGCCGCGCCGACGCCGACGATCACCGCGCCGGCGCCGATGCGGGTGCCGTCGGCGAGCCGTGCGCCGCTGGCCCTCCCGCCGCTTCCAGTGATCTCGGCTACCTGAACCCCGAGCCGGAGATCGACCCCATGCTCGCGGTGCAGGCCGGCGAACACGGGTGCGGCCTGCGGGCCGAGCACCTGCAGCAGCGGCAGTTCCGCCGTCTCCAGGATGGTCACGTCCACGCCGGCGGCCCGTAGCTCGACGGCGTGAGCGTCATACCAGCCGGGAGGGTGCACGAAGATCGTGTCCCGGCCGGTCTTGCCCTGGAGGTAGTCCTTGGACAGCGGCGGACGCTCGTACGGGGGAAGGTCCTCCTCCCCGATCAGCACGATCCGCCCCGCGAAGCCCTGCTCGCGGAGCGCCTCGGCGGCCTTGGCCCCGGCGAGCCCGCCGCCGGAGATGACGAATGTGGGTTCTGCTGGCATGCCGTCACGCTCCTGTCATCCGTGCGGCGGGGTCACCCGGCAGCGGGCCCGGTCTGGGGGCTGAGGGCGCTGGCGAGCCGCTGGCCGAGGTGGTCCCAGCTGGCGTCGAACGCGGCCACCCCCTGGTCTTCCAGGACCTGCACCACTTCGTCGTAGGCGATGCCGAGCGCGGCGAGCTCGCCGAGCACGGCCTGCGCCTCGTCGTAGGTGCCGTGGATGCTGTCGTCCGGGATCTCCCCGTGGTCGGCGACCCCGTTCAGGGTGGCCTCCGGCATGGTGTTGACCACGCCGGGCGCGACCAGGCCGGTGACGTACCGGGTGTCCGCATAGGCGGGGTCCTTGACGCTGGTGGAGGCCCATAGCGGCCGCTGCGGGCGGGCTCCGTCCCGCTCCAGCGACTTCCACCGCTCGGTGGAAACGGCTTGCTCGTAGCGCTGGTATGCTAGCCGCGCGTTGGCGGTCGCTGCCTTCCCGCGCAGCGCGGCCGCCTGGTCGCCGCCGATCTTGTCCAGGCGCCGGTCCACTTCGGTGTCCACTCGGGACACGAAGAATGAGGCCACCGAGGCGATGTCGGCCAGGTCGCGGCCAGCGTCGCGGGCGTGTTCCAGCCCGGTCAGGAATGCCTCGATCACCTCGGCGTAGCGGGCCAGCGAGAAGATCAGCGTGACGTTGATGCTGATCCCGTCGGCCAGGCAGGCGCTGATCGCCGGGAGGCCCTGCCTGGCGGCGGGGATCTTGACGAACAGGTTGCGCCGGTCCACCAGCCACCACAGCGCGCGGGCCTCGGCGGCGGTGCGGTCGGTGTCGTGCGCGATTCGCGGGTCGACCTCGATCGAGACCCTGCCGTCCACGCCGCCGGTCGCGTCGAAGACGGGGCGGAGGACGTCGCAGGCCCACCGCACGTCGAACGCCGTCAGCTCCCGCAGTGCCTGGTCCGGGCCGGCCTGGCGCAGCTTCAGGTCGCGGATCTGGCTGGTGTAGGCGTCACTGTCGGTGATAGCCCGGGCGAAGATGGTCGGATTGGTCGTCACCCCGGACACATACTTGTCGCGGGCGAGCGCGGCAAGCCCCCCGCCGGTCAGCCGGTCCCGGCTCAGGTCATCCAGCCACACCGACACCCCAGCCACCCGCAGCCTGGCGAGCGCGTCTGTCATCGCGTCCTCCCATGCTCTCGTGCCGTCGTCCCCGGCCACCGGTGCCGCCACCCTCGCGTGGCTGCCTCAGCCGGTGCGGCCGGAGTCCGCCTCCCGGGTGTGGCCGTCAGGCCCGCGCCCCGGTGGCGGCACCGTGCATGTCCGCGAGCAGGGCTGCGAGGTCGGTGCCCGATCCGGTGAGCGCGGGCAGCAGGAGATCGTTCTCCTTGGCCGCGTGACCCGCGAACAATGTCGCGATCCATTCCGCGACGGTGGCAGCGGTGGTGCTGTTCATGCCCGGCTGGAGGCGGCCGGCGAGGCCGGCGAGTTCGCGGTGCTCGGCGGTCAGGGTGCGGACCAGCCGGCTGCCGCGGGCCTGGGTGGTCGCGGCCCGGTAGAGGGCGCGTTCCTCCGCCTCAGCGTGGGGCAGGATTTCGCCCGCCAGGTACTCCTGCAGCGCCACCAGCGCCCGCTCCCCCGCGGCGCCGTCCCCGGCCGCGGCGCAGAGCACGCCGACCCGCTGTTCCAGGCTGCGGCGCAGCACCGCGTGATGATGCACGATCTCCTTGGCCTGCCCGGTGGCGCCTTCATAGGTGACAGTCATCTCGGAACCTCCTTTCCGTGAGTATACTTTAAATTTAATAGTTTTTACTAATAAATTTATGGAAATCGCCTGAACCGTGGCCGGGCCGAGTTCCGGCGATCACGGCCCCACCGGCCGGCGCGTGCGGCCTTCCGCCGCGAGCGGCCACTCCTCAGAGCACGATGCATAGTGGTTCCTCGATCAGTTTCTGAAGATCCGCGAGGAAGGAGGCGGCGGTGGCACCGTCGAGGGGACGGTGGTCGATGGAGAGGGTCAGCGTCATGGTGGTGGCGATGGCGACCTGCTCGCCGCGCACGACCGGCTGCCGGGTGGCTGCGCCGACGGCGAGGATCGCCGCCTGCGGTGAGTTGATCACCGCGGTGAACTGCCTGATCCCGTACATGCCGAGGTTGCTGATGGTGAAGGTGCCACCGGAGAGTTCGTCCGGGGTCAGTCTCCTGCTCCGTGCCCTGGTGGTGAGGTCGTGCGCTTCGCGGGCGATTTCGGTGAGCGTCTTGCGGTCGGCGTCGCGGATGACGGGCACGATGAGCCCGTCATCGATGGCGACCGCGATGCCGATGTTGATGTGGTGATGGCGCAGGATCCGGGTCTGGTCCCAGGAGACGTTGACTTCCGGGTGAGCGGCCAGGGCGGTAGCGCAGGCCTTGGTGAGCAGGTCCGTGACACTGATCTTGATGCCTGCGGAGCCGCGCTCGTTGGCCTCGGCGCGGAACGTGAGCAGCTCGTCCGCCTCGGCGACGACGGTCAGGTAGAAGTGCGGGGCCTCGCGCGCGCTGGCAGCCAGCCGTTCCGCGGTGAGCCGCCGTACCGTGGACAGCGCAACCTCCTCGGTATCTGCCCACGGAGCCTGCGGCGCGGCGACCGCGGCGGCTGCGGGGGGCGGGGTCGCCGGCCGGATGGGCGCGGGGGCCGCTGGCCGGGTGACGGCCTGGGCAGCCGGTTGCGGCACCGGCTGCACCACGCCGAGCCTGCGGGCAGCGTCCTCGATGTCGGCGCGGACGATCCGGCCGCCGGGCCCGGTGCCGCTGATGGCGGCCAGGTCGACGCCGTGCTTGCGGGCGAGGGAGCGGGCGAGCGGCGAGGCCCGCACCTGCTCTGGCGGCAGTGGCGGCGGAGCGGGCGGTGGCTGCGGTGCCACGGCTGAGGCGGCGCCTGGAGCGGCCGGTCCCTGGCCGGAAGGCGGGGCAGCCGCGACAGGCGCCTGTGCTGCGCGCGGAGCAGCGGGAGCAGCAGCAACTCCGGTGGCCTGGTCGCCGATGACCGCGATGGGGGCCCCGATCGGGACCGATGAGCCCTCCTCGACCAGGATGCTGGTGAGCACGCCCTCGTCGTAGGCCTCCATCTCCGTGGCGGCCTTGTCGGTCTCGATCACCGCCAGGATGTCGCCCTTGCGGACCCGGTCGCCCTCGTGCTTGACCCACTGGCTGAGCGTGCCTTCTTCCATGGTGTCCGACAGCCGGGGCATGAGCACTTCGGGCATGGCCTCTCCTAGCGCGCGAACCGGGTGGCGCCGAGGGTGTCGCGGATGACCCGGGTGAGCGCTCCGGCGTCGGGCAGGGCCGCGAGTTCGAGCGGCTTGGCGTACGGCAGCGGCACTTCGGCGGCGGCGACGCGGCGGACAGGCGCGTCGAGGTAGTCGAACGCGCCTTCGCCGATGGTGGCGGCGATCTCCGCGCCGATCCCGTAGCTGAGCCAGTCGTCCTCGACGATGACGGCGCGGCTGGTCTTGCGGACCGAGGCGCAGATGGTCTCGCGGTCCAGCGGGCGGAGGCTGCGCAGGTCGATGACCTCAGCGGAGATGCCGTCATTTTCCAGCCTGCGGGCGACGTCGAGCGCGATCACGGCGGCCCGGGAGTAGCCGACGACCGTGATGTCCCGTCCCGGCTTCAGCACCGCGGCGCGGCCGATCTCGGCGAGATGCTCCCCGTCGGGCACCTCGCCCCTGGTGTTGTACAGCGCCAGGTTCTCCAGCACGATGACCGGGTCGTCGTCGCGGATCGCGGCGGCCAGCAGGCCCTTGGCGTCGGCGGGGGTGGCCGGGGCCACCACCTTCAGCCCGGGCACGTGGGCATACCAGACCTCCAGGTTCTGCGAATGGGTGGCCGACAGCTGCTGGCCTCCCCCGCCGGGGGTGCGGATCACCATGGGCACGCTGACCTGGCCGCCGAACATCGACCGCAGCTTCGCCGCGTGGTTGACGATCTGGTCGATCGCCAGCAGGCTGAAGTTGATCGTCATGATCTCCACCACCGGCCGCAGCCCCATCATCGCGGCCCCGACGGCGACGCCGGTGAAGCCTTCCTCGCAGATCGGGGTGTCACGGATGCGGCGCGGCCCGAATTCGGCGAGCAGGCCGGCGGTGATCTTGTAAGAGCCTTCGAAGACGCCGATCTCCTCGCCGAGCAGCAGCACGTTCTCATCCCGCTGCAGCTCCGCCCGCAGCGTGTCGTGCAGGGCCTGCCGGTAGCTGATCACCGCCACGCTGGCCGTCCTTTCCTCATCGGCCTGGCTGTCCCTGCCTGGCCGGGCTGTCCAGCCCGGTCACCGGGTCACCCGGAAGCCCCCGGCTGGTATTGGCCACGGTGGTGGCGTACACGTAGTCGAACAGGCTGCCCACGTCGGGTGGCGGGCTGGCGTCGGCGTAGTCCACGGCGGCGGTCACCGCCTTGTCCGCCTCGGCGTCGATCTCCGCAGCGGTGTCCTCGCCAAGGACGCCGCCGGCCACGAGGCGTGCGCGGAACTCGGGCAGGGGGTCACCCCGGCGCAGCCGTTCGGCATCTTCTGCCGTCCGGTACCTGGCCGGGTCGACCACCGAGTGGCCGCGCAGCCGGTAGCTGACCGTCTCCAGGAGCATCGGCTGGTGCTCGCCGCGGGCCCGCTCCAGGGCGGCGCGGGCGGCGGCGCGGACCGCGAGCACATCGTTGCCGTCCACCCGCTGCCCGGGGATCCGGTAGGAGCAGCCCCGCTTCCACAGTTCCGGCTCGGCGGCCGCCGCCTCGACCGGCGTGCCCATGCCGAGCTGGTTATTGACGATCACGTACACGACCGGCAGCCGCCACAGCGCGGCCAGGTTGAGCGACTCGTGGAACGCGCCGATGTTGGTGGTGGCATCACCGAGCAGGCACATCACGGCCGCGCTGTCCGGCCCTGGGCCGCCGCGGTAGGCCAGCGCGAACGCCGCACCGGTCGCCGGGGGGATCTGGCCGCCGACGATCCCGTACCCGCCGAGCAGCCGGAGCCCCGGGTCGAACAGGTGCATCGACCCGCCCCGCCCCCGCGACAGCCCGCCGGTGCGGCCGAACAGCTCAGCCATGACCCGCCCCGGGTCGGCGCCACGGGCCAGCGCGTACCCGTGCTCCCGGTAGGTGGTGAACAGGTAGTCCTCGGCCGGGAGGGCGGCCATCAGCCCGACCACCGTGGCCTCCTCCCCCAGGTTGAGGTGGCAGTAGCCGCCGATCTTGGCGCGGGTGTACATCTCGGCCGCGCGCAGCTCAAACGCGCGGATCAGGGCCATCTGCCGGTAGTACCCGCGGAGCACGGCCGGGTCCTCGCCGCCGAACGCAGCCTGCGGGCCCGCCGGGCGCCGGGTACCACCAGGCACGCCGCCCGTGCGCGTCCTGGCCCGGGCGGTGTCCCGGCCCTCGGTTCCGGCCATGGTCTGCCTCCTCGGCCTCCGGTCTTGCTGGCGTGGGTCCGCTGGCTGTGCCCGCCGTCACGTCAGTCCCCGGGGCAGGGATCCTGCATGACGAAACGGTCCGGGGCGGCGTGGCACTTGGGGCACCGGGCTGGCGGGTGCTGGCCGCGGGCAGCCTCGCCGCACACCTGGCACACCCATTCCGTGGTCAGCAGCGCCACCACGTCGCCGCGGCTGACGATTCCGGCCAGCCGCTGACCGCTCGTCACCGGGACCCGCCGGATCCGCCGCTCGACCAGCAGGTGGCGCACATCCTCCACCTCGGTGTCCTCGCTGACGGTGATCACCGACGCCGTCATCACCTCGCTCGCCGTCTCCCCGCTGCGGGCAAGCAGGTCATACTCGCTGACCAGGCCCACGACCGCACCGCCGGCATCGACCACAGGGACGCCGCTGATCCGGTTCTCCCGCAGCAGGCTGGCGATCACCGGGACCGGCGTGTCCCCGGTGACCGTCACCACCCGGGTCGACATGATCTCCTTGACCTTCACTGACCCCTCACCCATCACGGCCGGACCTGGCTGAGATCTGGTGCCGGGAGGCCCAGGGCCGCGAACGCTTCCCGGATCATCTGGCAGGCGAACCCCCACTCGTTGTCGTACCAGCTCATGACCTTGACCAGGGTCCCATCCACCACCCTCGTCATCGCCACGTCCACGACCGAGGCCCGCGAGTCGCCGATGATGTCGGCGGAGACCACCGGATCCTCGGCGACCCCGAGGATCCCGCGGTACCGGTCGCTGGCCGCCTCCTCGCGGAAGGCGCCGTTCACCTCCTCGCGGCTGGCAGGCCGGGCGGTGACAGCTACGACGTCGGCGATCGACCCAGCCGGGATGGGTACCCGGACCGCCACCCCGTCGAACCGCCCGGCCAGGCCGGGCAGGGCCTTGGTGGTCGCCAGCGCGGCACCGGTGGAAGCGGGCAGCATGTTCGCGGCGCCGGCGCGACCGCGGCGGAAGTCCCTGTCCGGCCCGTCGATCAGCTGCTGGGAGGACGTGCAGGCGTGCACCGTGGTCATGATCGCCTGCCGCACGCCGAACCGGCGGTCCAGTACCTCAGCGACCGGGGTAATGCAGTTGGTCGTGCAGCTCGCGCACGAGATCACCTGTTCCCCCGCCGGTGCCCGGTTCACCCCGTGCACCACCGTTGCCACCGCCTCCGTGTCAGCGGGCGCCGACAAGATCACCAGCCGCGCCCCCGCCGCCAGGTGCTTCTTCAGGTCATCCTCGCGGCGGAAGGCGCCGGTGCATTCGAGCACCAGGTCCACGCCGACGTCTGCCCAGGGCAGGCCGGCGGGGTCCCGGCTGGCGAGCACCGGCACTGGCCGCCCGCCGATGATGAGGGAGTCACCGGTTGCCGTGACGGTCTTGTGGTAGCGCCCGTAGACGGTGTCGTATCTGAGCAGGTAGGCCAGGTTGTCCGGGGGGATCAGGTCGTTGACCGCGACAACGTCGGCGCCGTCGATGTCTTCGATGATCTTGATCGCCGCACGGCCGATCCGCCCGAGGCCGTTGATGGCGACTCTCGCCATGGAACCTCCCCTGGGGCGATCCTGCGCACACGTAACCGGACTCATGGTTACACCGGGAGCCTGCAGCTTCCTTGCAGCAGGCCGGGGACCGGTCCGGGTGGGCCCTCTGATCGTTCACCTGTGCCACCTCCCCGCGACAGTCAGCAGCGCGCCGAGGCTACCTGCGCCGCCTGATCGCGGCTCGTGCCGTGGCGCCGTTGCCCCTGGCCAGAAGCCGGCCGTTCCGTCTCGCCCCCGCGGCGTCATCTTCAGGCCGCGACCTTGCAAGGAACCTGCAGGCCCCGTGCGCGATCATCGGCCCGGACCGCGGACACGGAAGGAACCGGGTAGGAGGTGCACCTGTATGGGGTGTGCGGTTATCGGTGTTGCCATGCGGCAGGAGTTCTTTCACCTGGCCGGCCTGCCCGGCGGAGACTGGACGCGGGGTGCGCCGCGGTGACGGCGCGGCAGCTGCCAGTCCCGCCCGCGCGTGGCATCCGCTCACCTGGGCGCGCGGCGATCGGCGCGCGCACGCTGCGGACCGACCGGTGGTGGGCGTATCCGCTGACCACCTTCATGGTGCTGCTGGCCTTTGTCGCCTACGCGGCGTATGCGGCGATCGCCAACCGCGATTACTATGCGGCGCCGTACCTGTCGCCGTTCTACTCGCCGTGCCTGTCGTTCCACTGCGGGATGGTGCCAGGCTCGCACGGCGTCCCGCACCTGGGCTGGCTCGGCACCTGGTGGATCGTCACCCCGGCAGTGATCATCCTGATCTTCCCGCTGGGGTTCCGGATGACCTGCTACTACTACCGCAAGGCCTATTACCGGTCGTGGTGGCTGGCCCCGCCGGCCTGCGCGGTCGCCGAGCCGCACCGCCGCTACACCGGCGAGACCCGGTTCCCGCTGCTCGCGCAGAACGCCCACCGGTACTTCTTCTACGCCGCGCTGGTGTTCAACGTGATCCTGACCTGGGACGCGGTCATCGCGTTCGACTTCCGCGGCAGCTTCGGGATGGGCCTGGGCTCGCTCGTCCTGGTGATCAACGCGGTGCTGCTGTGGCTGTACTCGCTGTCCTGCCATGCGTGCCGGCACGCCGTCGGCGGGCGGATCAACCACTTCTCGAAGCATCCGGTCCGGTACCGGATGTGGACCTTCGTGTCCCGGCTCAACCCCTACCACGGGAACTTCGCCTGGGCGTCCCTGATGTGGGTCGCCCTGACCGACCTGTATGTGCGGCTGGTCGCCAGCGGCGCGATCCACGATCCGCGGTTCTTCTGAATGGTGTGAGGGATGTGAGGGGATGAGCGCTGAGGTGCGGCTGCGGGTGTGGCGGGGCGACGCCACGGGAGGCGGGCTGATCGACTACACCGTGGGGGTGAACGCGGGCGAGGTGGTCCTCGACGTGCTGCACCGGGTGCAGGCCACCCAGGCCGGCGACCTGGCGATCCGGTGGAACTGCAAGGCCGGCAAGTGCGGCTCGTGCAGCGCGGAGGTTAACGGGCGCCCGCGCCTGCTGTGCATGACCAGGCTATCGGCACTGCCCGAAGACCCGATCACGATCACCCCGCTGCGCACCTTCCCGGTGATCCGCGACCTGGTCACCGACGTGTCGGCCAGCTACGAGTGGGCGCTGCAGGTGCCGTCCTTTGCCCCGCCGCAGAACCCGGAACCGGGCGGGTACCGGATGCAGCAAGCCGACGTGGAGCGCAGCCAGGAGTTCCGCAAGTGCATCGAGTGCTGGCTGTGCCAGGACGTCTGCCACGTCATCCGCGACCACGAGGAGAACAAGCCGGGCTACGCCGGGCCGCGGTACTTCATCCGCCACGCCGAGCTCGACATGCACCCGCTGGACACCCGCGACCGCCGCGGGCCGCTGCGCGAGGAGCATGGCCTCGGCCTGTGCAACATCACCAAGTGCTGCACCGAGGTCTGCCCCGCCGGCATCAAGATCACTGATAACGGCATCATCCCGATGAAGGAGCGGGTCGCCGACCAGCGTTACGACCCGCTGCGGCGGGTGTCCTGGCCCGGGCGCGGAGGCGCCAGGCGGGGCGGCGGACCGCAGCGGCCGGCCCGCGCGCGACCTTGAGCGTCGCGTGCAGCCGCCGCCTGACATTCATTCAGTACGGCTGGCGGCTGGCGGCCGCAAGCCCAGTGACAGGACGGGAGGATCCTCGGGATGCGGGTCGACTACCACAAGCAGTTCCCTGCCGGGGCACGGGCTATGGCGGAGCTGGAGCGGGCCGTGCGCGGCAGCACGCTGGAACCGGAACTGCTGGAGCTGGTCCGGGTGCGGGCCTCGCAGGTCAACGGCTGCACCTACTGCCTGGCGATGCACAACCGCGACGCCCGGGCCCGGGGTGAGCACCAAGCCCGGCTGGACACCGTCGCCGCATGGCGGGAGGCGCCGTTCTTCACCGCCCGCGAGCGGGCGGCACTGGCCTGGTGCGAGGCGCTCACCGAGCTGCCCCGCAGCGGGGCGCCCGGTGATCTCTACGCTGCGGTGGACGCGGTGTTCTCTGCCGGGGAGGCCGCCGCCCTGACGTTCGCGATCGTCGCGATCAACGGCTGGAACCGGCTCGCCGTGGGGCTGGGCTCGGACGTCACCAGCCTGGATGGCCTCGACCTGCCGGAGGGCTTCATGCCCCCCGGCAGCGGGTGACGGGGTATTCCGGTGCCCGCGGATAGCTTCGGCGCCGGCGGCTCGCTGGCCGTCGATGGCATCAGCTACCGGATCTTCCGGCTGGGCGCGATCGGCGGCGCCGGTCGGCTGCCGTTCAGCCTCAAGGTGCTGCTGGAGAACCTGCTGCGCAACGAGGACGGCCGGATGGTCACCGCCGGCCAGATCCAGGCGCTGGCCGACTGGGACCCGGCCGCGGAGCCGTCTGCGGAGATCGCGTTCACCCCGGCCCGGGTGCTCATGCAGGACTTCACCGGGGTGCCGTGCATCGTGGACCTAGCCGCCATGCGGGAGGCGATGGCGGTACTCGGCGGCGACCCGGCCAGGATCAACCCGCTCCGCCCGGCCGAGCTGATCATCGACCACTCGGTGATCGCCGACTATTTCGGCCGGCCCGGCGCGATGGAGCGCAACATTGAGCTGGAGTATCAGCGCAACCGGGAGCGGTACCAGTTCCTGCGCTGGGGCCAGGGCGCGTTCCGCGGGCTGCGGGTCGTCCCGCCCGGCACCGGGATCTGCCACCAGGTCAACATCGAGCACCTGGCCCGGGTTGTGTTCGCCGAGGACGGGGTGGCGTTCCCGGACACCCTGGTGGGCACCGACTCGCACACCCCGATGGTGAACGGCCTCGGCGTGCTGGGCTGGGGCGTGGGCGGCATCGAGGCCGAGGCGGCGATGCTGGGCCAGCCGATGAGCACGCTCATCCCGCGCGTGGTCGGCGTCAGGCTCTCCGGTGAGCTGCCGGAGGCCAGCACGGCCACCGACCTGGTGCTGACCATCGCCGAGACGCTCCGCGCGACCGGCGTGGTCGGCGCGTTCGTGGAGTTCTGCGGGCCGGGCGTGGCCGCCGTGCCGGTGGCCAACCGGGCCACGATCGGGAACATGAGCCCCGAGTACGGCTCCACCTGCGCGATCTTCCCCATCGATGCTGCGACCCTGTCCTACCTGCGGCTCACCGGCCGTCCCCCCGCGCAGGTCGCGCTGGTCGAGGCCTACGCCAGGGAGCAGGGCCTGTGGCACGACCCGGACCACGAGCCTGCCTACTCGCAGACCCTCGATCTCGACCTGTCGGCGGTTGTCCCGTCGATCGCGGGCCCGAAACGGCCGCAGGACCGCATCCCGCTGTCGGAGGCGCCGCAAGCGTTCCGCGCGGCCCTGCACGGCTACGTCTCCTGGGAGCCGGTGCCGGTGGGGCTGGACGAGAGCGGCGCGGAGTCCTTCCCGGCCTCCGACCCGGTCGCGGTGACCGGCGACCACGACGGCGACCAGCCAGCCGCCTTCCCCGGCGCGGCCGCACCGTCGGGCAACCGCAACTTCGAGGGCCGCATCCACCCCGGGACGAAGATGAACTACCTGGCTTCGCCGCCGCTAGTGGTCGCCTATGCGCTCGCCGGGACGATGGACACCGACCTGACGGCCGACCCGCTGGGCACCGGCAGCGACGGGCAGCCGGTGTACCTGCGCGACATCTGGCCATCCCCGGCCGAGACCGGCGAGATCATCGCCTCCTGCCTGCGGCCGGAGATATTCACCCGCCAGTACGCGGAAGTATTCGCCGGCGACGAGCGGTGGCGGGGCCAGGAGTACGGCTCCGGGTCCTCGCGCGACTGGGCCGCCAAGGGCACCGCCCTGCTCGGCGTCCGGGCCGTCCTCGCCGCATCCTACGAGCGGATCCACCGGTCCAACCTGATCGGCATGGGCGTCCTGCCGCTGCAGTTCGCACCCGGCGAGCACGCCGCGGCCGTGGGCCTGTCCGGGGAGGAGACCTTCACCATTCGCGGCCTGGCAAGCTCCGCCCACCCGCCGCGCACTGTCACCGTGACCGCGGCCGGCCCCGGCGGCACGCGGCAGTTCACCGCCATCGTCCGGATCGACACCCCGGGCGAGGCGGCCTATTACCGGCACGGCGGCATCCTGCCCTACGTGCTACGCAGCCTCGCCGCACGCTGAGCCGCAGGGCGAGCGCCAGACCAGCTGGCGGAAGCGCCAGCAGCACGGTGAGGGCAAGGTGCAGGCTGGTCGCGTCGGCCAGGGCGCCGAGGGCGGGAGCAAGCAGCCCGCCGATGCTGATGGCCAGGCCGAGCGTCACGCCCGAGGACGTGCCGATCCGGCTGGGCAGGTAGTCCTGGCCGAGGGTGACGGTGAGGCTGAACGACTGGTTGAGCGAAAACCCGGTGATCGCGATGGGCAGGAAGATCCACGGCAGCCCGGTGAATACCAGTGCCAGCAGGCCGGCGGCGGTCGCGGCGAATGAGACCCGCATCACCGGGAGCCGCCCGAACCGGTCGGCGAGCCGCCCGCCGGTGACGGTGCCCGCCGCGCCCGCTGCGAGCATGGTGGTGAGCGCCGCCTCGCCGGCCGCGCCGGCCTAGCGCCAGGTACACGACCGCGCCGGTAATGAGCGCGGGTATCGCCAGGAAGACCGTACCGCGGGTGCCGGCGGCGATCAGTACCGCGGAGACGTCCCATCGCGGTCACCTTCAGCTTCTTGCCTGCCGGGCGCGTTTGCCAGCTACTGCCGGGCTGGTCACTCCTCCCGCTGCCCGGCCGGCGGGAGCCGGATGCAGACGTTGCCCTGGTCGATGCGGACGCCGAGTACTGCAACGGGCCGGGTGGCAGGGGGCGACAGGGCCTGTCCGGTCGTGAGGGCGAACCGGGAGCCGTGCAACCAGCACTCGATGGCGCCGTCCGTCACCTCGCCCTCCGATAGCGGGACCGATTCGTGGGTGCACTCGTCGCGCAGCGCGTAGACGGCACCGGCGGTGCGCACCAGGCAGACCGGGTACCCGCAGACGTCGGCGTGCGCCGGCCGGTCCTCCGCGATCTCGTCCAGACCGCAGGCTCGCACCCACTCGCCGGGCGGGCATGCCGTGTCGCTCACCGGCTGCCTGCCAGGTGGCCCTCGCGGGCGAGAAGGGCCGCCAGGTCGGCGCCAGAGCGTTCGAGCGCGGGCAGCAGGAGGTCGTTCTCCTTCGCCGCGTGGCTGGCGAACAGGGCACTGATCGCCTCGGCGGCCGCCGAGGCGGCGACCGGTTCCGTCTGCGTAGCCATGCGCTCGGCCCGCGACGCGAGGGCACGGTGCTCGCTGACCAGCGCCTGCACCGGCAGGCCGGTGCGCGGATCGCGCTTGCGAGCCGGATAGAGGGTGCGCTCCTCGGCCCGGGCGTGCGGCAGCACCTCGTCGGCGAGGAAGGCACACAGCAGGTTCCTCGCCGGGCGCACCTGGCCGCTCCCGGCGGCCTCGGCGGCCAGCACGCTCGCCCATTCGTCCAGCACCTGCTGCAGTTCGGCGTGACGGGCCACGATCGCCGGCGCTGCGCGGGCGGCGCTGCTGGCCGCCTTCCGGGACATGACGGTCATATTTCCGCTCCCTCCCCAGACCGACCGGACCTGATGACCTAGCCTTATGTTTATACTACTCAGCTCATCAAAACTAGCCGGCGGGTAGCCGTCCCGGAGGACCAGCCCGCTCCGGACTCCGTGACATCGTGCCCGGCGGCAAGCCGCGGGACGGGGCTTCGCCCGATCACCACGCTGGCATCAGCCAGGAAGGTCTTCATCACGCGACTCCTTTCTGCTGTCCGCACATGCCACGCGCATGGTTGGGCCTGATCGAATCCGCGCGCAGCCGGCGATCCGGCGACGGCTGCCCCATCAGGCCCGTGGATCCCGGCGATGACGACCGGCAGGCGCAGCCCTTCGTGCCGCAGGGAAACTGCAACCTCGCTATCTCACGACGAGCCATCGGGCGAGGATGCGGGGGCGCGGGAACCAGACCCTCACTCTCGGGCGCGTCCCTCACTCCGGGGCCGGGCTCATCGGGGCCGGGCCGGAACTAGTGTCACGCGCCTGGAACCTGGCGGTATCGGCCGGGCCGCAGCGTGCGAAGACTGTCCTCACGCCGGTACGAGGCCGGTCACGGGACCGCATGCCGTCTTGACGAGCAGCCCAATAGTTTTTACAATTGGAATTGGTAATTAACCAGGGAGGCTGTCATGACGGCTGTGAGCCAGGCATCCAGATACGGACTGCGACCAGGGTCTGCCGTTGTGCCTGGCGGCCCGGTGCTGACGCTGGACGATGAGCACGCGGTGCTGCTGGGGCAGGTTGCCGCGCGTGCCGAGGAACTGCTGGCCGCAGCGGCACGCGGCCGCTGGCCCGGTACCGAGCTGGAAGCACTGCTCGGCTACGCCCGCGCGGAGGTGCTGCACCAGGCGTCTGAGGAGGAGACGCTCCTGTTTCCCGCTGCCGCCTCGGCAGCCGCCACCAGGCTGGCCCGTGACCACGCCCGGCTGCGCGCCTGCACCGAGTTCCTGGCGCGGTCGGCCTCCGGGGAGCAGGCCCTGTCCCTCGGAGGACTCGCCGCGGCCACCCGGGATTTCGTCTGCCAGCTTGAACGTCACCTCATGGCAGAGGAGGAGTTGCTGGCAGCAGACCGCGCACTGGCCACCGTGCCTGCGACAACGGCGCTGGGCAGTCACCCGCATGGGTGGTATCCGCTCACCGAGGGGCCGGTGATCGACCTGGACGCGCTTCCGGCCGACCAGGCCACCGGCGCAGCGGTCGCCCGGCTGCTGCGGCTGCGCCGCGGCGAGCAGGTGGAGCTGCATTCCAGCACTGACTTCGCCCCGGCCTGGCGGGAGATGGAACGGCTCAGCCCCGGAGGCTACGGGTTCGTGGTCCTGCAAGACGGGCCAGACCAGTGGCGGGTGCGGGTCACCCGGCGGGACGCGCTGACCTGACCCAGGCCCGGCGCACGTCCCGCACCGGACGCCCGGACGGGAAGACCAGCCCGGAGGAACTAGCCGCGGCAGCCCACTGCGCCTGTTTCGCGATGGCGCTGGCGCTGCGGCTGGACGAGCACACGGCCGTCCCGGAGCGACTGAGCATCACCGCCACCGTCACGCTCGATGAGGTCGGCGGCCCCACCATCGTCTCCTCGGCGCTCCGGGTGAACGCCAGGGTGCCGGATCTCGCCGCGGACGGCTTGCAGGCGGTGGTGGTGGAGGAGGAGGAGGAGGAGGAGGAGGCCGCGGAACTGTGCCCGGTGTCGCGGCTGTTCGCCGGCGCGAAGATCACCGCCGAAGCCGTGCTGGAACCTGGCCCGTGATTACGGGCGGGACCGTCCTGGCCGTTGCGGCGATGCCGCGTCCGGCCGAAGCCGCACTCGCAGCGGTGCTCATTCTCGCGACGGCAGCCTGGGTCGGCGGCCTCGTTGCGATCTTCGTGGCCGCCAGGGTCGCCCACCGCACGCTGGGGGTGGCGCAGCAGGTTGCGTTCTCCGTGGCCTGGGCCGCGCTCAAGGGCTGGTCGGCGGGATCGCTCTGGGGGTGGCGCTGGCAGACGGAGCGGTGCTGGCTTCCCGCCGCCCTGGGACGGCACGCTGACCGCGAGCACGGTACTCGCAGCGGGCCTGGTCGCTGCCACCGCTGGCGGGATAGCGCAGGCCCGGCGGATGACCCTACTCCGGAGGAGTGCGCTGCAGCGTCCCGGCAACGCGCAGATGGCCGCCAGAGTGCGGCGGGGAGCGCGCACCGCGGCAGTCCTGCGGGCGGCGATCGCTGCGCTCAGCCTCGCGTTCCTCGCGCTCGGCGCCGTGATCGCAACATGATCACCCGGCCGCCCGGCCCGGCTGTACGGCCGCGCCCGGCACCCGAGCCGGCGTGCCACCGCACTGGGGCTGAAAGGAAACTGCAAGCCCGGGCCCGTAGCTTCTGTGACGCGGATCGCCAGGTCATACGACCCGTGAAGCACCCTCGGCAGCTTTACCATGCATGGCGCGATCATGCTGCTGCTGTTCGCCAGCCCGCTGTTCGTCGGGTTCGCGAACGAGATCATGCCGCCGACAACATCGGTGCAGGCCAGCCGGGAGACCAGTCACGCCGGATAGCATGCCGCGAAGGGCGCTTTGAGCCGTGGCGTGCACGACGAGTGGCTGCGGGTGTCCGGCCAGCCAGGTGCGGGTGTGGTGGCTACTGGCGGTCCTCGCCGAGAGCGTGCAACGCCACCGTGGAATAGGCGAAGGCACCGCCCCGGCCACATCTCGGCGGCGACCCAGACGGTTTCCATGATCTCTTCATCGGTTGCGCCAGCCTGGTGGGCGAGCTTGGTGTGGCCGACTATGCAGTTAGGGGCACTTTGAGTGACGTGCGCGACGGCCACGGCGATCTGCTGCTTCGCCTTCTCGGGCAGGGCGCCGTCGGCGAAGACCTGCTTGCTGAACGCGTCGAATGCCTGGTGAATCGCGGGAGCGAGTTCGCGGCGGCGCGTGCCGATCTCGCGGGTGGCGGGGGATAGACCAGGCTGGTCATGACCAGTTCCTCTCTTCACAGTGTTGGCTGCGCGGAGGGCGCCCGGCGCCTTCCGCGCCCCTTGCGCGCCGGACTGGCGGGGCCGGCGGCGGGCAGGAGCGCCCGCGATTCTCACAGGACCCTGCGGCCGCGGCATTGCAGATTGCCTGCGCGCCTCATGCTTGCCCGCCTGCCCGGTCAGCGGGCAACCGCGCGCAGCGGCCAGCCCGGGAATCGGCAGCACGCGCATGTAGGAGTGAGGGTCCACGACCGTGACCGTCGCCTCGCCCGGCCGCAGCAGCCTGCCCAGGCGCAGCACCGCGTGCATGCCGCCATAACCGGCGCCCACGATCAGGATGTGCGGTGCGCCACCCAAGGCCACACCTCCAGGATTGTTTTTATCAGATCTATCGTAAATACTACTGGTAGGCGCGAGCCCGGCCCGGCCGTTGCAGGTGGAGGAACTACGGCCAGCCGCAGGCGTGGCGGCCGTTACAGCCGGGAAGGCCGCTCTTGCCGGAGAAGAGGTGTCTCATGGCCGCTGCCGCTGCGGTCCTTGCGGAAGCCCAGCCGGCCTGACACGACCATGGACGGGAGGCTCAGCACGGCCATGACCGAGGGGACGGCGCACGCCGTCATCCGGGCACCAGGGACCTTGGTCCCTGGCCCGGCCGCTGCCAGGCTCATTGTGCTCCTGCGCCATGGGCAGGCCCCCCTTGACGCCATGACCCGCCAGGCCAGAAACCAGGTGGACGGGACGACCCTGCGCGGGCCCCTCACCGGCCGCAGACCCGTCTCTGCCCCAGTATCCCGCCTGCCCGCTCTCCTGGCGGCGTGGTGAATGTCGTTACCGAGCACCGCGTGCCCACCGGGATCTTGCCCGCGGAGGAGGCGTCTCCCGCAGGCGGCAGAACGCGGGAAGCTGGCGATGCGAGCGTGGCGCCTGCCGCGGTAGCCGCCATCAGGATCCGGCTGCTGGGCCGGTTCGCTGTGCTACGGGGCCCGGAGGTGATCCCGCTGCGCGCGTTCGGTGGCCGCCTGCCGCAGCAACTGCTGCGGCTGCTCACACTGCGCCGGGGCACGCTGGTCCCGAAGGACGTGATCGCCGAGGCACTCTGGCCAGAGCGGCGCCCGGCCGACGCGGGGGGCAACATCGAGGTCTTGGTGAGCAGGATCCGGCGGGCGCTGGGTGACCGGACGCTGATCCAGACGGGCTCCGGCGGCTACGCCCTGACCAGCGACGGCCGTTGCTGGGTGGACGCCGAGGCATTTCTCGCCGCAGTCGACGGTGGCCGCACCCTGCTCGCCGAACGGCCCGCGGAGGCGCTCGTGTCGTTCCGCAGCGCCCTGGAGATCTGCCAGGGAGAGCCGCTTGCGGAAGACACCTACGTGGAATGGGCACAGGAGGACCGGCGCCACCTGGCCCTGGCGCTGCTGGAAGCCCTGGAGGGCGCGGCGACGGCTGCGCTGGTCACCGGCGACCCGGCGGAAGCTATCACCTGGGCCGAGCGGGCACTGGCCAGGGAACCGCTCCGTGAAGCCTCGGCGATGCTCACCGTCCAAGCGCTCGCCGCGAGCGGCGACAAGGCGGGGGCGCTTACCGCGTTCGACTCGTTCCGCCGCAGGCTCGCCAGCGAGGCAGGCCTGGACCCCTCCCCCGATGCCCGGGAACTGCGCCAGCGCATACTGCGCGGCCAGCCAGGCCGGGCCGGCCCCGGGGAAGGAGCGGCCAGGCGGCGCACCCGCCCGCCCCTGCCGGAGCCCTTCGTCGGCCGCGAAAACGAGCGCGCGGCAATCCTGGCGGCCGCTGCCGGGCACGGGCCCCGCCTGATCGTGATCACCGGCCCGAGCGGGGTAGGCAAGTCCAGGCTGCTGGCGGAGGCGGGACGGCTCGCGCATGTACCGGTAATCGACTGCCAGGCATCCGCGCCCGACCGGGACGAGGCATGGTCGCTCGCGGGGCGCCTGCTGCGGCAGGCCTGGCGGCTGGCAGGCCCGGCGGGCATGCTGCTGCCTGACCAGGAAGCCCGTGCCCTGGCCAGCCTGGTACCCGGCCTCGCGATGCCGGCCACCTCTGGCCAGGACATCCTCGACGACGAGCACAACCGCGCATTCGCGTTCCAGGGCGCTGTGCGGCTGGTCGAGGCCGCCGCGCGGCCACGCTGCCTGATCATGGTCGACGACCTGCAGTGGGCTGACTCGACCAGCCTCACCCTGCTGGGCCTGCTGCTGCGCCGCGCCGACCGCGTCAGCATGGTGACGGCATACCAGCAAGACGAAGCGGCCGCCGGCTTCGCCCCCGAGACCTTTGCCATGCCGGCCGCCCATGTCAAGCTAGGGCCGCTGCCCGCTGACACGATCCGGGCCCTGTTCAGCGACTCCGTGCTGGCCGAGGTCATCATGCAGAAGGCCGGCCACACCCCGCTCGCGGTCACGGAGATCGTCGCGGCCCTGTCAAGCCTGGGAACCATCCGCCGTGACGACCACGGGCGCTGGTATCTGCGGGCGCCCGGCGGCGTAGCGGAGGCCCGCGCAGTCACCGCCGCCGGGCTGCGCCACGTGACCAGGGCCCGGCTCGCCAGGCTGCCCGCCAGCGGACGCGACCTGCTGACCATGCTCGCACTGCTCAGCCGCCCGGCGCCACCCGCGCTGCTCGCTGACGCGAGCGGGCGCGAACTGCGGGACGTGCTCGGCGAGCTAGAGGGGCTTGCCCACGCCGGCATGACATACCCCGGGCAGAAGGGCTGGGCGCTGCGGCACGAGCTGTTCAGCCGTGAGCTCGCCGGCACCCTCCATCCCGCCGGGAAGGCACGGCTGCACGCGCTGCTCGCCCAGGCGCTGCAGCAAAGCGGGGCCGATGCCGCCGAGGTTGCCGGCCACCTGCTGGCCAGCGGCGACCGGGCCGCCGCGTCCGTGGCCTACGCGACCGCAGCGGCTCGCCAGCTCGAGCGTCTCTCCGACGACGAAGCCATCCGCCTGGCAGATAGGGGGCTGTCCCTGGAACCACCCCTCCCGTTCCGCGCGATGCTGCTCGAAACTCGCGCCGAGGCCCATCGCCGCCGCGGGATGCTCGCCGAAGCCGGTGCCGACCTCAAAGCTGCCCTCGACAGCTCCGCCGACGCGGCAGACCGCTCCCGTGCCCTGGCCGAGCTCGCGATCCTCGAAGCCAGATCCGCCAGCATAGATCGCGGCGAGGAACTGGCCGAGCTCGCGATCGCGGAGGCTCAGGGCCAGGCGGCGGCCCTGGGCCAGGCCCTGGCAGCCGGCGCGATCATCGACCTTCCGGCCGGGAACCAGGCCCGCGCGGAGCGCCGTTTCCAGCGCGCTCGCCGGCTGCTTGAGCAGGCAGGCGACACCCGCGGCAGCGCACGGCTGCTGTACTGGCAGGCCATGGCCAGCTACATGGGCGGGCGGCTGCGCGAAGCCGTCACCCGGCTTGGCCACCTCGCGCACCTCCCCGTGATGCCGGCTGAGGTGCTCCGGTTGTGGAGCCCGCGGGCCACCCGCGGCCACGTGCTCGCGTTCCTGGCACAGGCCGTGGCCGGCCTTGAGGAGATCGACGAAACACTCACCTGGGCGGAAGCGGCCGGCTACCGGGCCATCCGCAGCGAGTGCCTATGGCGCCGCAGCGAGGCGCTCGCGTTCCTGGGACGGGCCGGCGAGGCGGCCGAGTCAGCGCAGGAGGCGCTGGCCATCGCCACCCGTATCCGGCACGCGGCGTGCACCGCTGCCGCGCTTCGCGGAGTCGGCATCGCCTGGGACACCGCCGGGGCCCCCGACCGTGCGGAGTCCGCGTTCCGGCGCTCGCTACAGTCCGCGGAAGGAAACCCGTTCTTCGCCGCCTGGGCATCGGCCCGGCTGGGCGCCTGCCTGGCCCGGCAGGGACGCCCGCAGGACGCCGCTCCGCACGTCCAGGCCGCCCTCAGGTCCGGTACGCCGCTCACCCGCTATGAGGCCCGCTGGGCTCACGCCGAACTGCTGGCCGCGCGCGGCGAAGACCAGGCATGCCGCGCGGCCGCCGCAAAAGCCCTCCGGGCAGTCCAGGCCGGCGGCTACCTGATCCTCGTGCCGCGCCTGCGCGAGCTGGCGACGTCCTGAGCATCCCCGGTGAACCCGGCCCCTGCAGCCAAACTGGAAGGGCCGTGGCATACCAAGGGCGCGTGATCCTGGGGCGTCAAGAAGGTTCCTGACCAGTGCCTGAGCTGCCCGAGGTAGAAACGCTGCGCCGCGGTCCCTGCATCACGCCCGCATCCACCCCGCCCGCCCGGCCGGCGCCCTCACCCTGGCCGAGACCTACCGCCTGCACGCGGCGGTCCGGGCCGTCCTCCGCGGCGCGATCGAGACCGGCGGCACCAGCATCGCCGCCTACGTCAACGACTTCCGCGGCCGGGCAGGTTACCTCGACCATGCGGAGGTATTCCGGCGCCAGGGCCAGCCCTGCGACGTGTGCGGCACCCTGATCACCCGCACGAAGATCGCGGGCCGCGCAACCAACTGCTGCCCGCACTGCCAGCCGCCATGACCGCGCCCAGGCCAGGACGATGAGGCCGGCCCAGTTGGGCACCGTGCCTCGACTGGCATCCACCGGAGCAGCGATCTGGCATGGAGACGGCCGGCCATATCCAGCCATCTTGCGGCGTTCTTGCCGCCCGCCGGAGGGTTCTTCAGCGCACGCGGCCCGTAAGGAAACTGCAAGCTCTGGCGGCTAGCGTGACGTGGTCCACAGGCCGGCGCCCCGCAGAAAATATGGCCGACCAGCGGCGGGCGGTCAGGAGGCGCCATGTACAGCAAGGTCAAGATCGCCGGGTTCCCAGGCTGGACGCTGGCGCAGGACTGCCACGTCAGCGTGCGGCTCGCCCCGGAGCAGGTCGCCGAGCCTGCCGTTCAGCACAGCCAGGCGATCCCGCTGCTCCGCCACCGCGCCGCGTGAGGGAGTGCATCCTGGCCCGCTACGCAGCCCGGCCACCCGCGTCCGGCGATGCAGCGCTGCAGCCTGGTGATGGTACGCCGTGGTGAGCGGCGCGCTGACCCCGGTTCTGACCGCACACTGGGACGAGCCGGATTCCTTCATGATGGACGGCTACCGCCGGGCGGGCGGGTACCGGGCGCTGGCCCGGGCACTGGGCATGCCGCCCGGCGACATCATCGCCATGGTCAAGCAGTCGGGGCTGCGCGGCCGGGGCGGGGCGGGTTTCCCCACCGGGATGAAGTGGGGGTTCATCCCGCAGGGGGACGGCAAGCCGCACTACCTGGTGGTGAACGCGGACGAGTCCGAGCCGGGCACCTGCAAGGACATCCCGCTGATGCTGGCGAGCCCGCATCTGCTGATCGAGGGCGCGGTGATCACCGCGTATGCGATCAGGGCAAGCCGCGCATTCATCTATGTCCGTGGTGAGGTGCTGCACGTCGTGCGGCGCTTGCAGCAGGCGGTCGCCGAGGCCGGCGAGGCGGGCTGCCTCGGCACGGACATCCTGGGTTCCGGCTACGCCCTGGACATCGTGGTGCACGCCGGGGCGGGTGCCTACATCTGCGGTGAGGAGACGGCCCTGCTCGATTCCCTGGAAGGCTTGCGGGGCCTTCCCCGGCTGAAGCCGCCGTTCCCGGCACTGGCTGGTCTGTACGCGTGCCCGACAGTGATCAATAACGTGGAGACCATCGCCAGCGTGCCGTTCATCGTGGCGAACGGCCCGGACTGGTTCGCCGGGATGGGCACGGAGAAGTCCAGGGGGTTCGGGATCTTCTCGCTGTCGGGGCACGTCACCGCCCCCGGCCAGTATGAGGCGCCGCTCGGTATCACGCTGCGCGAGCTGCTTGAGCTCGCGGGCGGGGTCCGCGCCGGGCACCGGCTCAAGTTCTGGACCCCCGGCGGATCCTCTACGCCGATCTTCACCGGCGAGCACCTGGACGTCCCGCTCGACTTCGAGGCCGTCGGGGCGGCCGGGTCCATGCTGGGCACGCGGGCACTGCAGATCTTCGACGAGACCACCTGCGTCGTCCGGGCAGTGCTCCGCTGGACCGAGTTCTACCAGCACGAGTCGTGCGGCAAGTGCACCCCTTGCCGGGAGGGCACGTTCTGGATGGTGCGGGTGCTCGGCCGCCTGGAACGCGGCGAGGGCACCGGGGAGGACCTGGAGAAACTCCTCGACATCTGCGACAACATCCTGGGCCGGGCGTTCTGCGCCCTGGGGGATGCGGCAACCAGCCCCGTCATGTCGTCGATCAGGTACTTCCGCGACGAGTACACCGAGCACCAGAAGCGGGGCGGGTGCCCGTTCGACCCCCGTGCCGCCACCCTGTTCGCGGCGGGCTCCGGGGAGTCGCCCCCTCGGGCTGGCGCCGCGTTCCCGGAGGGCCCGGGCACGGCGGGGGCAGGCCGATGACCCTCCAGGCGGGGCGCGCCGGCACGCCACCGGCCCGGCCCGAGGACACGGTCAGCGTCACCATCGACGGCTTCGAGGTCGCCGTGCCCAGGGGCACCCTGGTGATCCGTGCCGCCGAGCTGCTGGGCATCGCTATCCCGCGGTTCTGCGACCACCCGCTGCTCGACCCCATCGCAGCCTGCCGGCAGTGCCTGGTGGAGGTCGAGGGCCAGTTCAAGCCGCCCCCGGCGTGCGCGACCACGTGCACGGACGGCATGGTGGTGCACACCCAGCTGACCTCGCCGGTGGCGGGCAAGGCCCAGCGCGGGATGATGGAGTTCCTGCTGATCAACCACCCGCTCGACTGCCCCATGTGTGACAAGGGCGGGGAGTGCCCGCTGCAGAACCACGCCATGTCAGCCGGCCAGGGGGAAACCCGCTTCACCGAGAAAAAACGCACCTTCGCCAAGCCGGTGCCGATCTCCGCCCAGATCCTGCTGGACCGCGAGAGGTGCATCTCGTGCACCCGGTGCGTCAGGTTCTCCGGCCAGATCGTTGGGGACCCGTTCATCGACTTCGACGAGCGCGGGCCGGCCCAGTACATCGCCACCGCCGCGGGCAAGCCGTTCAACTCCTACTTCTCCGGCAACACCGTGCAGATCTGCCCGGTGGGAGCGCTCACCGGCGCCGCCTACCGGTTCCGCGCCCGGCCGTTCGACCTGGTGTCCACACCGAGCGTGTGCGAGCACTGCGCGTCTGGCTGCCGCCAGCGCACCGACCACCGCCGCGGCGTGGTGACCCGCCGGCTCGCCGCAGACGACCCCGAGGTCAACGAGGAGTGGAACTGCGACAAGGGCCGGTGGGCGTTCACCTACGCCACCCAGCCGGACCGGCTGGCCACGCCTCTGGTCCGCGGCGCGGACGGGGTCCTCGCCCCGGCGTCCTGGCCGGAGGCGATCGAGGCGGCTGCCCGCGGCCTGGCGGCGCACCGCGGCCGGGCGGGCGTGCTGCCCGGAGGCAGGCTCACCCTGGAGGACTCCTACGCCTACGCGAAGTTCGCCAGGATCACCCTGGCCAGCAACGACATCGACATGCGGGCGCGGCCGCACTCGGCCGAGGAGGCGCATTTCCTTGCCGCACTGGTCGCCGGGCAGGAGGCGGGGACCAGCTACACCGGCCTGGAACGCGCCCAGGCCGTCCTGCTGGCTGGCTTCGAGCCCGAGGATGAGTCGCCCATGGTGTTCCTGCGGCTGCGCAAGGCAGCCCGCACCCGGGGGCTGGCCGTCTACTCGATCGCCCCGTTCGCCAGCCGCGGCCTGGACAGGCTGTCCGGCGTGCTGCTGCCCACGCTGCCCGGCACCGAGGCGCAGGCGATCGACGCGCTCGCTGCGGGCCGCACCGGGCGGGCCGCGGCGTCCGGCCCTGGCAGCGCCCGCCCGGGGAGTCAGGGCGGGGCCTGGGGGAAGGCGGCCGGGTCGCTGCGCGGCGGGGGCGCGGTGATCCTGGCGGGCGAGCGGCTGGCGGAGGTGCCCGGTGCGCTGTCCGCGCTGGCCCGGCTGGCCGCGGCCACCGGTGCCCGGCTGGCCTGGATCCCGCGCCGGGCGGGCGAGCGCGGTGCGATCGAGGCGGGCGCGGTACCGAACCTGCTGCCGGGCGGGCGCCCCGTCAGCGACCCGGACGCCCGGGCCGAGGTGGCCCGGGCCTGGGGGGTGGCCACGCTGCCGGGCGAGCCCGGCCGGGACACCTCAGGCATCCTCACTGCGGCGGCCGCCGGCGAGATCGGCGCCCTGGTCGTGGCCGGCGTGGACCCCGGCGACCTGCCCGCCCCGGAGACCGCGCTCGCGGCACTGGCCGCGGCGAGGTTCGTGGTCAGCCTGGAACTGCGGGTCAGCGCGGTGACCGACCGGGCGGACGTGGTGCTCCCGGTGGCCGCGACCGCGGAGAAGGCAGGCACGTTCGTCAACTGGGAAGGGCGGCCTGGCACGTTCGGGCCCGCTCTCAGCGTCCCCGGCCTCCGGTCCGACCTGGAAGTTCTGGGCCGGATCGCCGACGCGATGGACGTCCACCTGGGGCTGCCGGATGCCGCTGCCGCACGCCGCGAGATCGCCGGACTCGGCTCCTGGCCGGGCATCAGGCCCGCCGCGCCAGCTGTGCCCAGCCGCCCGCCCGCCCGGCCCGGCGCCGGCCAGGCCGTGCTGGCCACCTGGCACCAGCTCCTGGACACCGGGCGGATGCAGGACGGCGAGCCGTTCCTGGCCGGCACGGCACGGCCGGCGGTGGCCCGGATGTCAGCGGCCACCGCGGCGGAGGCGGGAACGGTCGGTGAGCGTAAGGTCACCGTGACCACGGAGCGCGGATCGGTGACCGTTCCGGTGCAGACCGCGGACATGCCCGCCGGCGTGGTGTGGCTGCCTGCCCGCTCCACCGGATGCGAGGTGCGGCGTGCGCTCAGCGCCGGGCACGGCACCGTGGTGACGCTGAGGAGCGCGGGATGACGACGCTGCCCGTGGTTTTCGTCCGCGGAGCGGCCGGGGTAGTTGTGGAGGATGGGCGGCTCCTGGAATGGTCGTGCTGGAGGATGGGCCAGGCTTCTGACGGGACAGTGCTGTCGCCGAGCGAGCGGGGTGGTTGAGTGACCGGGCCGACTGCGGGGCACCAGGAGACCGGTGACCGGGATGACGCTGGCCCGCCGGGCGGGGACGGCCAGGGCCTGCTGGCGCCGCTGCTGCCGGGCGGCGAACCGGTGGAATCGCTGCTGCGCAGGGCGCAGTTCTTCGTCCCCGGCGGCACGCCCAGCGCTGACTTCCGTGAGGTGCACCGGCGGGGCGGGCGGGGCGCGGAGGATTTTTACCGGGAGCGCTGGCGGCACGACAAGGTGGTGCGCTCGACGCACGGGGTGAACTGCACCGGGTCGTGCTCGTGGAAGGTGTATGTCAAGGACGGGATCATCACCTGGGAGACTCAGCAGACCGACTACCCGTCGACCGGCCCGGACATGCCGGAGTACGAGCCGCGGGGCTGCCCGCGGGGGGCGTCGTTTTCCTGGTATACCTACTCGCCGTCGCGGGTCCGGTACCCGTACGTGCGTGGCGAGCTGCTTTCGATGTGGCGGGATGCGCGCGAGCGGCTGGGAGACCCGGTCGCGGCGTGGGCGGAGATCACCGGCGACCCGGCGCGTGCCGCCCGCTACAAGGGCGCCCGCGGCAAGGGCGGCTTCGTCCGGTCGTCCTGGCCGGAGGTCAGCGAGCTGATCGCGGCGGCGCACGTGCACACGGTGAAGGAATACGGGCCGGACCGGGTGGTGGGGTTCTCCCCGATCCCGGCGATGTCACAGGTCTCCTACGCGGCGGGGACCCGGTTCCTGTCGATGATCGGCGGGACGATCCTGTCGTTCTACGACTGGTATGCGGACATGCCGGTCGCCTCGCCGCAGGTGTTCGGCGACCAGACCGACGTGCCGGAGTCCGGTGACTGGTGGAATTCCTCCTACCTGGTGATCTGGGGCACCAACCTGCCCATCACCCGCACGCCGGACGCGCATTTCATGACTGAGGCCCGCTACCGCGGCCAGAAGGTCGTGGTGGTCTCCCCGGACTACTCCGATCACACCAAGTTCGCCGACGACTGGCTGGCCGCCGCGCCCGGTACCGATGGGGCGCTGGCGATGGCGATGGGGCACGTCATCTTGTCGGAGTTCTTCCGGGACCGGCAGGTGCCGTACTTTACCGGCTACGTCAAGACCTACACCGACCTGCCGTTCCTGGTGACGCTGCGCGAGCGCGGGGACGCCTGGGTGCCGGACCGGTTCCTGACCGCCGCGGACCTCGGCGATGAGGCTGAGGGCGCGGCGCACAAGACCGTCATGCTGAATGAGGCCACCGGGGACCCGTTCGTGCCGAACGGGTCGCTGGGCTTCCGGTTCACCGAATCGGGCCTTGGCAAGTGGAACCTCGACCTCGCGGGCGTCGACCCGGTGCTCACCCTGCACGGCAGGCACGATGACGCGGTGCCGGTGGACCTGCCCCGGTTCGACGCCGGGACCACCGAGGGCGGGTCGGTGATCCGCCGCGGCGTGCCGGCCAGGCGGGTGGCGGGCCGGCTGGTCACCACCGTGTTCGACCTGCTGATGGCGCAGTATGCGGTGCGCCGCGACGGCCTGCCGGGCGAGTGGCCGGATGGTTACGGTGACGCCAGCGCGCCGGGCACCCCGGCCTGGCAGGAAGCGATCACCTCGGTGCCGGCGGCCGCGGCGGCCCGGGTGGCCCGGGAGTTCGCCCGCAACGCGGAGCTGTCGCGGGGCCGGTCGATGATCGCCATGGGCGCGGGCACCAACCACTGGTTCCACTCCGACCAGATCTACCGCACGTTCTTCACGCTGATCATGCTGTGCGGCTGCGAGGGCGTGAACGGCGGCGGCTGGGCGCACTACGTGGGGCAGGAGAAGGTCCGCCCGCTCACCGGCTGGCAGACCACCGCGTTCGCGCTGGACTGGCAGCGGCCGACCCGGCACATGACCGGCACGTCATTCTTCTACCTGCATTCTGACCAGTGGCGGTATGAGAGCTTCGGGGCCGCCGAGCTGGCCAGCCCGCTCGGCCGCGGCCTGTTCGCCGGCCGCACCTTCGCCGACTGCCTGGCGCAGGCATCCCGGGCCGGCTGGACCCCCTCGCACCCGGCATTCGACCGCAACCCCCTCGACCTGGCCGGCGAGGCCACCCGCGCGGGCAAGACGGTGCCCGACTATGTCGTGGAAGAGCTGCGGGCCGGGCGGCTGCACTTCGCCGGCGAGGACCCCGACGACCCGCGTAACTTCCCCCGGGTGATGACGGTATGGCGGGCGAACCTGCTCGGCTCCTCGGGCAAGGGCATGGAGTACTTCATGCGGCACCTGGTCGGCGCCGACGACGCGATCCGGGCTGCGGAATCCCCGCCCCGGCTGCGCCCGGCGGAGGTGACCTGGCGGGAGGAGGCACCGCGCGGCAAGTTGGACCTGCTGACCGCGATCGACTTCCGGATGACCAGCACCTGCACCTACGCGGACGTGGTGCTGCCGGCCGCGACCTGGTATGAGAAGCACGACATCTCCACCACCGACATGCACCCGTTCGTGCACTCGTTCAATCCGGCCATCGCCCCGCCCTGGGAGACCCGCACCGACTTCGACGCGTTCCGGCTCATCGCCGAGGAGTTCTCCCGGCTCGCCGCGACCCACCTGGGCACCCGCACCGACGTGATCGCCGCCCCGCTCATGCACGACACCCCCGACGAGCTCGCCCAGCCCGGCGGGCGGGCGGCCGACTGGAAGGCCGGGGAATGCGAGCCTGTGCCCGGAGTGACCATGCCGCGGCTGATCACGGTCGAGCGGGACTACGCGGCGGTGGCAGAGAAGATGGCCGCCCTCGGGCCGCTGACAGACACCCTCGGCACCACCACCAAGGGCATCACGTGGGTGCCGGCGGGAGCGGTGGATTACCTGCGCCGCGCCAACGGCACCGTGCGCGGCGGCGTGGCCGACGGGCGGCCGTCGCTGGCCCGCGACGTGCACCTGGCCGAGGCGATCCTGGCCCTGTCGGGCACCACCAATGGCCGCGTCGCGGTCCAGGCATGGCAGGAACTGGAGAAGCGCACCGGCGTGAACCTGGCCGACCTGGCCGCCGAGCGCGCCGGCGAGCACATCACCTTCGCCGACACGCAGGTCCAGCCCCGGGCGGTGATCACCTCCCCGGAGTGGTCCGGCAGCGAGACCGGCGGCCGGAGGTACGCGCCGTTCACGGTCAACGTGGAGCGCAAGAAACCGTGGCACACCCTCACCGGGCGGATGCACTTCTTCCTCGACCACGACTGGATGGCCGAATACGGCGAGGCGTTGCCGGCCTACCGGCCGCCGCTGGACTACGCCCGGCACTTCGGCCCCCAGGGCCTGGCCGAGGACGGCCGCCCGGAGCTCACCGTCCGCTACCTCACCCCGCACTCGAAGTGGTCGATCCACTCCGAGTACGCCGACAACCTGCACATGCTGCGGCTGTTCCGCGGCGGCCCGGTGATCTGGATGAGCCCGCAGGATGCAGCAACGATCGGCGTGACGGACAACGACTGGATCGAGGCCTACAACCGCAACGGGGTGGTCGCCTGCCGGGCCGTGGTCAGCCACCGGATGCCGAAGGGCACGGTGTTCATGTACCACGCCAAGGACCGGCACCTGATGACCCCGAAGTCGGAGGTCTCCGGCTGGCACGGCGGGTCGGACAACTCGCTGACCCGGCTAGTGATCAAGCCCACCCACATGATCGGCGGGTACGGCCAGCTGTCGTTCGCGTTCAACTATCACGGGCCGACCGGCAACCAGCGCGACGAGATCGCGGTGCTCCGCCGCCGCGCGCAGGAGGTGGAGTTCTGATGCGGGTCATGGCGCAGGTCGCGATGGTGATGAACCTGGACAAGTGCATCGGCTGCCACACCTGCTCGGTAACCTGCAAGCAGGTCTGGACCAACCGGCCGGGCATGGAGTACGCGTACTTCAACAACGTCGAGACCAAGCCCGGCGCCGGCTATCCCCGGCGGTATGAGGACCAGGAGGCCTGGAAGGGCGGCTGGGCGCTGGACCGGAAGGGCCGGCTGCAGCTCAAGGGCGGAAGCCGGCTGCGCCGCCTGCTGTCCATCTTCTATAACCCCGGCCTGCCGTCGATCGACGACTACGGCGACCCGTGGACGTATGACTACCAGACGCTGATCAGCGCCCCGGCCGGCACCCGCAACCCCAGCGTGCACTCGGTCTCCGCGCTCACCGGCAAGGACATGAGCCCGCGGTGGGGCAGCAACTGGGACGACGACCTGGCTGGCGGCCCCCGGCACGCGGCGGCCGACCCGGACCTCGCCGGGCTGGGCGACCGGGTGAAGATGGAATTCGAGCAGGTGTTCATGTTCTACCTGCCGCGCATCTGCGAGCACTGCCTCAACCCGTCCTGCGTGGCGTCGTGCCCGTCGGGGGCGATGTACAAGCGGGAGGAAGATGGCATCGTGCTGGTCGACCAGGACCGGTGCCGCGGCTGGCGGTTCTGCGTGTCCGGCTGCCCGTACAAGAAGGTGTACTTCAACCACCGCACCGGCAAGGCGGAGAAGTGCACGCTGTGCTTCCCGCGGATCGAGGCCGGGCAGCCCACCATCTGCTCCGAGACCTGCGTCGGCCGCCTCCGCTACCTGGGCCTGTTCCTGTACGACGCCGACAAGGTGCTGGCCGCGGCCGCGACCCCGGACCCGCGCGACCTGTACCAGGCGCAGCTGTCAGTGTTCCTCGACCCCGCCGACCCGGCGGTCGCCGCCGAGGCGGCCCGGCAGGGCATCCCCGCGGACTGGATCGACGCCGCCGCGCGCTCCCCGGTCTACGCCCTGGCCGTCCGGCACCGGGTCGCTCTCCCGCTGCACCCGGAGTACCGGACCCTGCCGATGGTCTGGTACATCCCGCCGCTGTCCCCGGTCGCCGACGTGGTCCACGCGGACGGCTACGACCAGACCGACCCCGACCGGGTATTCGCCGCCATCGACGCCCTGCGCATCCCGGCTGAGTACCTGGCGAACCTGTTCACCGCGGGCGACGCCGATGCCATCCGGGTGGTGCTGCGCAAGCTCGCCGCCGTCCGTGCCCTGATGCGGGCGGCGCAGCTGGACCGTGACCCCGATCCGGGCCTGCCCGCCTCGGTGGGGGCGACCACGGCCGACCTGGAGGACCTGTACCGGCTGCTCGCCATCGCCAAATACGGCGAACGCTACGTGATCCCCCCGGCGCACGCCGAGGACGCCGGCCGACTGGAAGCCCAGCACGAGCAGCTGTTCTGCAGCCTCGACACCGACGGCGGCCCAGGCATGGGCGGTCACGGCCCGCCCGCTTCCGTCGACACGTTCCATCCCGCGGCAGAGCCGGGCGGCAGCCAGACCTTTCGCGGCGACGACGGCCGGCTGCACTTCAACCTGCTCGGCTGGGACGGCCAGGGCAGCTCACCGCACCTGTTCCCCGGCGGCGGATCATGACCGCCGACCCGGGTGCCAGCGCGGCCAGCTCTCTTACTGCGGTCAGCCCGTACAAGCTCGCGTCGGTGCTGCTGCAGTACCCGACCATGGCGCTGTTCGACGGGATCGGTCACCTCGAAGCCGTGGCGGGCTCGTCCGGCCGGGCGAGCCGGGAGCCGTTCGGCGCGTTCCTGGCCTGGCTGCGGGCCACCGAGCCCACCCAGGCAGCGCAGCATTACGTGGAGACGTTCGACCTGCGCCGCCGCTGCGCGCTGTACCTGACCTACTACCGGTTCGGCGACACCCGCAAACGCGGCATGGCGATGCTGGCCTTCAAGGCCGCCTACCGGGCCGCCGGGTTCGAGCCCACGAGCGGCGAGTTGCCCGACTACCTGCCGCTGGTGCTCGACTTCGCCGCACTCACTCCGCGCGGGGAGAAGCTGCTGCGCGGCCATCGCGCCGACCTGGAGCTGCTACGCCGGGCGCTGGCCGAGGCGGGCACCCCCTACGCCGGCGTCGTCGAGGCGGTGTGCGCGCACCTGCCCGGGCCGGGCCGGCGGGACCTGGCCCTGATCCGCCAGGCATGGGAGAAGGGGCCGCCCGCTGAGGAGGTGGGGCTGGAGCCGTTCGCCCCCCCGGAATACCTGACCGGGCCGGGAGTGCGGCGATGACCGGCGCCAGCGCGGGGCAGGTGTTCTTGTGGGCCGGGCTGCCCTACCTGGCGCTGGGCATCTTCGCAGTCGGCCACATCTGGCGGTGGCGCTATGACCAGTTCGGCTGGACCAGCCGCTCCACTCAGCTGCAGGAGCGGCGGCTGCTGAAGTGGGGCTCCCCGCTCTTCCACTACGGCGCCTTCGCCGCGATCGGCGGGCACGTCATCGGCGTCCTCATCCCCGGGGCCTGGACCCATGCTGTCGGCATTCCCGAGAACGTCTACCGCTGGTTCTCCGCGGGCGCCGGCACTCTCGCCGCCGTCCTGGTCATCGGCGGGGTGGTGGTGCTGGCGGGCCGCCGGCTGCTCGTCCCCCGGGTCCGGGCCACCACCAGCCCCGTGGACTATGTGGCGCTGATCCTGCTGCTGCTCGTCATCCTCACCGGCATTGCCCCCACCATCGGGGTCAACCTGCTCGGCCACGGCTACAACTACCGGACCACCGTCGCGCCCTGGTTCCGCGGCCTGTTCGCCGGGTCACCCGACGTGACTGCCATCGCGCACGCGCCGCTCATCTACCAGGTCCACGTGACCGCGGCGTGGCTCATCTGGGCGGTGTGGCCGTTCAGCCGGCTGGTGCACGCCTGGAGCTACCCGCTGTGGTACCTGTGGCGGCCCTACATCGTCTACCGCTCCCGCCGGGCTGTCCCGCCCGCCGAGCCCGGCACCGGCGGGCGCAGATGGCGCAAGATCGGCGCGCCCTACTGATCTGATCTGGCACAACGCCGGGTCAACGGAAACCCCGCGCGGAACGCCCGGCGCGCCGGGTGATCGGCTTGCCCGCCGGCAGGGAGGGCCGGGAGACTGGGTGCATGGAGAAGTTCTCGCTGGAGGCCATCGCCCGGGAGCAGGCCAGGCGGGCTGCCGCCGCCTCGAGCGGGCGAAGCGCCGAGACCGTGTACGGCGGGCACGAGCACGCGCTGCGCCAGACGGTGCTCGCCCTGACCGCAGGCTCATCTCTCGATGAGCACGAGAACCCCGGCGAGGCCACCGTCCAGGTGCTGCGCGGCCGGGTCCGGCTGACCGCCGGGGACACGGCCTGGGAAGGCCGGCCTGGTGACCTCCTGGTGGTGCCAGGCACCCGGCATGCCCTGACGGCGGTCGAAGACTCAGCGGTCCTGCTGACAGTCAGCAAGGCGGCCCGGGCCAGTCATCCCTGACACCGAACCCGCCGCGACCCGCAGGCCAAGCCGCCTGGCAGCCACGCCTGTGGCCCATGCGCCAAGCGGGGTGGCTCATCGAGAGGGCCCGCTGCGGCCGGGCGGGGCCGGCCCCGACGTGCAGCCCTGGCCATGACCCTCGCTGATCATCGCTCCGCACTCCAGGCATACCAGGTGGGCCCAGCAGGCCGCCTCGCCCCCTTCGCCGGGTTCTGCTGCCGGTTCCCCTTCGCCGGCGAGCAGCGGAGCATTCCCCGCCGGATCTTCGCTACATCGCGGAGACTCATCAATCATGATCGGGTCCTTCCCCGGTCGCCGACGCCCACCGAGTGGCCGGCATCGGTCTGGGCTAGGCGCTGTGCTGCAGGATCTGAGCGAGGACAGCCGCCTGGGAGTGGCCGATGTTCCTGGTCGCGGTCAGCAGCGTGACGGGCCCGGTGACCGCCAGGGCGCGCAGCCGGGCGAGGGCAGCATGCGGGGCATCGCCAGCCAGTTCGGCGGTGTAGCGGCGGCGGAACTCCGCGAACTTGGCCGGATCGTGCCCGTACCAGGTACGGAGCCCGCTGGATGGCGCGACGTCCTTGGCCCACTCATCCAGCTGAGCCGCGTCTTTACGCAGGCCCCGCGGCCACACCCGGTCGACCAGCACACGCACCCGGTCCTGGGCAGCGGATCGTCATAGACCCGGCGGACCCGGATGTCCGTATCCACGGCCGGCGCCTCCCTCCTGCCGTCAGCCGTCCACCAAGCCGGCTCGCGGGGCTATCCTGGAGACTGCCGGGCCGCCAGGCAGGCAATGCACAAGTTCGGCCTGGCGAACGGCTGGAGCCGACCGACAGTAGCCGGTGCCCGCATCTGCCCCAGCGGGCAAACCAGCCCGCCGATGGCTGGGCGCGACGCGAGACGCGACTCCACCTCCACCGGGACAGTTTAGCCTAGATCGGCTAGTAAAAACGAACATTTGTGCACGGTCGGCCCGCTGACCGACTGCGATTCAAGCTGACTACCGTCGCGGGCGGCTCCAGCTCAGCCCGGGCCCTGCTGCGGCCGCTCACCCGGCAGCACGAGCATGCCGGCCACCGCCAGCTCCCGGCCCTGGGCTGCGTGCTGCCCTCTGGCCGTGCGCCGGTGACCGGGCTTCACCCGCTATGGTCGGCGGCTCGCCACCCGGTGAGAGCCTCCACCGGGGATCAGCCAGCCCGCCGACAGGCTAGCGAGCGAGGCAAGGGTACGGGCAGTTGAAATACCCGTAGATGATCGGCTTCCTAACTGACGCCACGGGACGGCGCCGGGCTAGCCTTTCATCCCCGCTGTCGCGGCGCCCGCGAGCAGGATAGCGACGCAGGTAAGCCTGGCGACCAAGGGCGTGCGGACACCCGCCGTGCCCAGCCCGGCAGTGCCGCCTGGACAGCCAGGCGGCTCACTGCGCCGGACAGTGGCTCGGGGAGAACCGCGTTCTCCCCCGCGTACGCCTGTCACTTCTCCGGCAGGTCATCCTGGCAGCAGATCGCCTCCACCGGCACGCCGGCTCGCACGCTCCGCCGTCCACGCACTCGTCCGGATGGATCGACCATCCACTCAACCCTCATAAATGCAGCCCACGGGGCGCTGCTCCACGCACGCCTGCTGCGGGGGCATGGCAGGCGGCCTGCCATGCAGCAGCGTGCCGCGTGACGGGCCCGTTGACTGGTACTTGCGCCCGCACCAGCCTTCACCCCCCTAACTGGACAGCAGCGTGCCGACCCGGGAGCGGACTGCTTCGGCGGCCTCCCAGTCGGCGGTCTCCAGGCTTGCCAACGCGGCCGGGAAGACCCCTTCTTGCTCCTTGAAGATGTGCTCCCGCAGCAGCGCTAGCGCCTCAACGAGCCGGGCCGGGCCGGGCAGCGTGCCGTCGGGCAGGGCGCGCAGGAACCGGCGGAAGCTTGACTCCGACGGCGGGACATGGCCGCCGCGCCGGTGCGACCAGCGTGCCCCGAACAGCCGCAGCGCGTCCTGGCCGAGCCTGCCGGCATAGCCGGCGACCGCCGCCGGGGAGCGGTGCCCGGCCAGCAGCGCCGCTGCGGCGATCGCCGCCACCGCGCCCAGCGCGGCCAGCCCGCCGGGCGCCACCTCGCGCAGCCAGCACGCTTTCACCCGCCCGTGGAAGGAGTAGCCGCGCCCGCCCGCGCCCCGGGCATACCCGCGGGTCAATCCGGCGCAGGCGAACCCGGGCGCCGCGTAGCACGCCCCGGCGTGCCGGGCCGGGTCGGTGAACGTCTCCACCGCCAGCACGATCTGGTTACGCAGTCGCAGGTAGTCCCCGGGCAGCCGGGCCAGCGCGGGCCAGCACCGCCGAGGCCAGGTTCGGGCGCCGCGGGCCCGGCAGCACGCAGAACCGCTGATTACCGGCCAGCATCGGCAGCCGGGCTGGTGTGCCTCAAGCCCGGCGCGCGGGGCCGCCTGTTCTGCCGGGTCCGCATCCACCGCGGGCGCAAGGGCGAGCGCCGCTCGATGCCCGAAGCCGGCTACGCCGGCCTGATCACCGCCGCGCACCAGCAACTGCATGCCCCGGTCATTGTGATCTGGGATAACTTGAACACCCACATCAGCGCCGCGATGCGCACGTTCATCCAGGCCTGCTCCGGTTGGCTGACCGTAGTGCGGCTGCCCGCCTACGCCCCCGGCCTCAATCCCGTCGAGGGCGCCTGGGCGAACATGAAGAACGGCCTGGTAACCTCGCCGCCGCCAACGTGGACCAGCTCGCCGCGATCGTCAGGAACCGGCTCAAGCGGATCCAGTACCGGCCCGCCCTCATCAGCGGGTTCCTCGCCCAGGCTGGGCTCATCCTCGATCCTCAGCCGCCGTAGGGAGGAACAAATGCTGGCCCTTCAGTCTCTGTAGCCGCGCTGCGCGGTGCCTGGGTCCGGGCTACCGCTTGCGCTGAGCCCTGCTTCGCGCCTTACGCTGGTGACGCCGGACCATGGGCTGACTCGGCGTGTCCTGAGCCGAGGAGCGCCGCAGCCCCATGAGTCGTTTCGTGGCGTCGGACCGGCCGGTGAAGTCGTCAGCTTCGTCGGCCATGTCCACAGCGGCACTGAAATGCCCCTCAGCCCCCTCTCGGTCGCCGAGGGCGGCCAGCGCGTCACCAGCATGGACCCGGATCCAGTAGTCGTCGGGCCAGCGGGCCAGGTTCTCAGCGGCCCGGGCCCGGGCCTCCTCAGCAAGACCAGCCTCGGCCAGCGCGACAGCAACATCGGCATCGAACGTGGCCCGCTGCTCAGGATCGACCCGGCCGAGAGCCTCGCCCATCATGACCGCCTCAGTTCCGAGACCAGCGCGGCCAAGGTCGAGGACGAGGTTCATGAGCCACTGCGGAAGCAGGTCGGCGGGCTCGGGTTCCTCGCCCAACGCGATCGCGAGATCCTTGGCGCGGCCGGGGAACCAACTCGCCGCCTCGACGACCAGGCGGGCGCGCACCGCAAGCGCCTCCGGCTCCGAGATCACGTACATCGCCTCGGGGGCATCGGCCAGCTTGGTGGCCAGCCCGTTAGGAAGATGCGGCTGCTCGAGCCGACGGCTGGCATCCCCCAGTGCGCCCCATCCGTCCGGGTTGCTGGCTTCCGCCCGGACCAAGCGGTGCGTGATCACCGCTTCAGCCTCGGCCCGGTGGGCCGGGCACATCCCGTCCCGGGCCTCGGCCAGCTCGGCTGGGAAGTTGAACCGCTGTCCGGCACAAGCCGGGCAGCCGGGACGAGAACCGGCCGCGGTGAGCTCGACCGGCGAGCGATCGAGGTCGACCGGGCCGAGAGCGTGCTGGACGATGTCGGTGATGGCGCCGAGCCCGATGTCTTCCCACCGCGGCGACACCCCCCGTATGCCGGCCTGGCCGAGCGCGGAACCAGCCGCCGGATCGCCGACCAGGTCCGGTACCCTGCCCCGCCTAGCCAGGTCCGGGTACCGGCCTGAGATCACGGAGTCGCGATTTGCCGCGCCGGTCATCACCGCGGCGCCGGCCACCGCGCCGAGCACAGCGGCCATCGTCTTCCCCTGCTCGGCGGCCACCTCGGCCAGTGACCAGCAGGGCAGGTAGACGGCGAACTCGAGCGGATCGGTGTTGACGGTAGCGAACACGACTGGCCGCGGCGCGAGCAATTCGAGCGGATCCCAGGTAATCACGAACAGCCGCAGCGCGTCGGCCATCTGGGCCCGGCCGGGCGAAAGAGCCGGCCATTCGGCTCTCAGCTCAAGCAGCTTCTTCTCCGTTACCGGCGGCTTGGCCAGAAGCTGCCGGACCGGATCGGGAAGCCCTGAGAGCGGATCGCCGGGCACGTCGGCCACGCCCCGAATGTACACGCAGCGGCCGACCATGTCCTGTCGACCGAGGCCATCCATGTCGTCAGGGGCTGGTAGCCCAGCCGGTCGAACCGGCCAAGGGCGCCACAGCTGGCAGCCCGGACACCGCCTGGCTTGAGGAGCGAAGCAACTGAGACGCCGCGCGATCCCAGAACGCCGGGCGTCCCCGACGAGGCGGTCCGTTCTGGGTGAGGCCCGGAACAGCCTCGAGCGTCTGATTCCCTGGGCGGAAATCAGAGCAAGGGAAGAGCGTCGCCGACAGCGGCACGAAGCCCGCCCGGTGCCTGCGCGCGCCGTTTTTGAAGCGTGGTGCTCGTGCAGGCACGCCTGCCGCGGCACCCGGCAGGCAGCCCCGTGGAAACGGATCCGGTAGAACTGGCAGCGGATGCGACGCGGCTGGACCGACCTGGACGCCTGGAACCTCGACCGCTACCTGGCCCATCTCATCTCGGACAGCGTGACGCACTTGCGCGACCATGGCCACGGTTACCCCAGCGAGGAGCACAGGGCGAACGAGCAGCAGTGCCATGACATCCTCACCCGGATCGCAGCACCCTTGTCGCTGGGCTGGGATCGCATCGTGGACGACGAGACTTCCGAGCGGCGCTGGGAGCGCCAGGAACGCGAGCTAAGCGAGCAGCAGGACGCCCTCAGGCTGAGGCGGAATGGTTCCACTATTTGTGGGACTGATAGCGCTGACACTCGCACACCCGGACCGACTGTGGCGTGTCGCCCATCCGCCGGGCGGGGGCAAATGCGACGATGACCTCATGCCAACCGAAGAGCTGCTGGAACGCGTGCGGGCACTCCGTACGCAGGGCCGTTCTCCGAAGGAGATCGCACGTGCCCTTGGTCTGCCCCGGGCGACCGTAGCTCCCCTGGTGAGAAACATCGCGGCAGGAAGTGACAAGGACGCGCCAGAACGGACCGAAGCGGGGTGCTGGGTAAGCCCGGGATGGGCAAGTGGCCTGACGGTTGACGGCAGCCCGGCATGGCCAGGCCTCGACGCGCGTGCCGATCCAGGCGCATCCGGCCTGGTGACCATCGTCGTTGCCCGTGACCTGGGCGGCAGCAGGGTCTCCGCCTGCCGCTACCTGATCGACGTCTACTGCCTAGGCGTCAAGGACGCCTTCGGCCCGCGCGTCATGGACCGGCGCAAGCTGCCCGAGTTCGTTTTCCGTACCTTCAGCGCGTACGACGGGTCCCCGATGGCGGCACCGGTTGAGATGGCACGACAACTGGTATTCGGGGCCATCGAGTACGCGCGGGGCCTGGGCTTCGAGCCATCTGGTGAGTTTGACGCGTGCGCTGATCACCTCGGGCCGTGGGAAGGTTCGAGCGTGATCGGCTTCGGGCGCGAGGGCAAGCCCTTTTTCATCCAGGGACCGCGGGACAACGCCAGGCAGGTCATGCAGACGCTGGAGAATTCCGTCGGACGCGACGGCTTCCACTTCATAGTCGCCGCATAGCCAGGCTGGAGAGACATGTGCGAGGGCTGTGTCCAGCAGCGCGACGCAGCCTGTTCACACCAAGGCGCGACGCAGCCTGTTCACACCAAGGCGCGACGCAGCCTGTTCACACCAAGGCGCGACGCAGCCTGTTCACACCAAGGCGCGACGCAGCCTGTTCACACCAAGGCTGGACGCAGCCTGTTCACACCAAGGCGGGACGCGGGTCGACGCGACGGACGGGCTCAGCCGAAGATGTCGGCTGCGTCGGCTGGCTACCCTGAGACGGCCCGATCTCGAGGAACCTGGGTGATGGCTGACAGCCTCGAACACCGGGTCCTGGCTGCGGCGAATGCCGCGCTCGACCGCAACCGGTACGTCGCACCGATCGACGTGCTGACCGGACTTGGCTGGCTCCGCGCAGAACACGCCGAAGCCTGGAGGCGCGGACGTGTCCCCTACCTTGAGCGGGTCACCGTGGCAAGCCTCGGGAAGCTGAGCAGAACACTGCGCATCCTGCGCAGCTGGGCGGAGCGGGACGGGCTCCAGCCACGCGAGACGGCCTATGCCGCATGGACCAAAAGCCGCCACCAGCTACGCTTCACCAAGACCGGCGACGAGAACCTGGAGCGTGCCTACCGTACCCACTGGGTCCCACCCGATCTGAGCGGCAGCCAAGCGAGGCCAGAAAGACATCGGCCCGGTGACACGCGCGCTACCAGGGCTGTTCCGGCGACAGCCTCAGACGGGCCTGCAGCAGCGGGGTGATGGCGCGGGATTCGGTGGCCGTTACCCGGTGCAGCGCAGCGATCGCGTCATGAGTGATCCCCGCCTCGCCTGCGCGGTAGCCGACCATCCGGTGGATGGCGGCAGCCAGCACGCTTGGCCGACGCCCGGCCGGGAACTCGGGACCGCCGCTGATCCGCCACCACGCGGCCAGGCAGCGCAGGGTGAGCGGGAGACCGTGTGCCGGGAGGACCTTTCGCCTTAGCCGGACCGCCACCGGGTCGAGATCGCAGTCCGGCTCGGGGAGCCCGTCGAACATGCGCGCCGAGACTGAGCCGAACAGCCACCTGGGTGACGGCAGCCGGGCCGACACCCAGCTTCCGAACGGCAGCACCTCAGCGACCAGGCGCGTATCCGGATGCCAGCGCAGCAGGTAGTTGTACCGGGCACGGCCGGCGTCCAGAAACCCGCAGGTACCTGCAAGATCGCTGTCGTCGGACGCCCAGGTGGCCGAGGTAAGGCTTTCCGGGCGCTCGCCTGCCGCCATGCCGATTGCCGTGGTCGGCCCGGATATGCCGTACAGCCGGATGGCCGCGGTCGCCGGCGACTCTGGAGCGCACAGCCGCCGCAGGGCCCGCAGGTTGCCCTGGCCGGTCACTGACCAGAACTCCATCGCCACTTTCTCGCCCATCTTGCTCAGCGCCTGAGGGTTGAGCGGCTTGGGCCTGGCAGCCGGGGACACCGGCGGGGAGGCTGCGGACGTGGGCGGGGAAGCACCACGCCGGGGCTTCGCCCGCGCTGCCCCGCTCGCAGCCCGGGCTCCACCCTGCCCCGGATTCACCGGGTCCCCCGCGCACCCCCCGCCGAGCCCGGCGCTGGTCCCCTCCTCCGGCCATGAGCGGGCGCCGGGACCGCAGATGTGGGCGCGGGGACGGAAGCAGACTGCGGTGCGGGCGGGCTGGCAGCCACCTTGGTCATGCAGCGCGCACAGCCAAGGTGGGTCTTGGCTGCGACAAGCAGATAGAAAAGACCCCCGCCGGGTTCCCGTGGCTGGAGATCGCCGGGAAGACGCTGGCGGGCTGGCTGGTGATCGGCATGGACGCGACGCTGGTCACCGCGCACCCGGACAAGGAGGGCGCGGCTCCTGCGTGGAAGAAAGGCTACGGCTTCCACCCATTGGGGGCCTGGCTCGCTAATACGCGCGAGTGCCTGGCGATGCTGCTACGCCCGGGCAACGCCGGGTCGAACACATTCAGCGACCATAAGGAGGTCCGGACCGCGGCGCTCCGCCAGGTCCCGGCCCGCATGCGGGGGAAGATCCTGGTCCGCGCCGACGGCGCCGGGGCCAGCCACGAGCTCGTCAGGCACCTGCTGTCCCTCGCCTCGCCGCGCCGGAAGGTGCTGTTCACCTGCGGGTGGATGATCACCCCCGCCGACGGGGACGCCATCAGCAAGCTGCCAGCATCCGCGTGGAAGACCGGCGTTGCCCAGGACGGGAAAGCGGAGGAGGACAAGCACGCCGCGGAGATCACCGGCCTGATGAGCCGCGCCGGGAACTGGCCCGGAGGGCTGCGCTGGATGGTCCGGCGGGTGAAGCCGTCCCGCCGGCAGATGCGCAACCTCACCGCCTACGAGAAGCAGACCGGCTGGCGGTACTCCGTCATCTGCACCAGCATCCCGGACGCCGGCATCGGCGGCGTCCTCGGCAGCCATCACCCGCAGTTCATTGACGTGCTGCACCGCGAGCACGCCGTCGTGGAAACTGACGGCGTCCGGACCGCCAAGGCCACAGGCCTGCGCAACCTGCCATCCAAGTCCTGGCAGGTCAACAAGAGGTGGGTCCTCGCGGCGAACATCGCCGCCGACCTGGCCGCCTGGTCCCGCCTCCTGGGCTTCCACGACTGCAGCGACCTGAAGGACGCCGAGCCGGATACGCTGCGCTACCTTCTCTGAACAATCAATGTGAACTTGAGAGTTCGGATGTCGTCCCAGGCCAGGGCACTTGCGCGAACGCTCAAGGTCGGTCGGGGCCGGTGTCAACAAGCCGCAACGAGGAGAAGGCAGGCGAACCATTCAGCACCGGATGTCCGCTTTCTGTAGTGCTGGGCGGGGTCAGGGCCGCTGCGACTTGCCGATCACGACATTCCGGTCAGCGTCGCGGCGTCAGACTGTGGTCACTCCGCCTTCTGAGCTGCGGCGACGTCCCGTTGTTCAGTTAACAGGGCGGATCTGGCACATCCCCGCCCGCCTGGTCCGCCACGCCCGACAGCGCGTCCTGAAGATCAGCAACGACTGGCCAGTGGAAGGAAGCCTTCCTCGCCTGCTGGCAGCGGCTGTGCGCCATGCCCGCACCCGCCTGACCAGCATCATCGATCCCTGCGACACGAAGGAGGCCAGTCCCGGCGCGGTCGGAGCCGGTGCACACGCGGGCACGCCGGGCAGCACCACGCGCCCAACCGCAAAAAGCAAACAGGCACCAGCCCTGAAACCGGGCACCAGCACAATCAGTAACCAAGCCTCAGGAACCCTGAACGATTGAGGCTGGTAGGTCGTCCGCAAGCCGACCTTTGCTACTCCAGTGCCGTGAGTGCAGCTTCCCTGTCGTCAATCACGAATATGTCTTGCCTCCACTCACGGGGCCATGCGACTAACAGTAGATCGCGGACCGTCGCGAAAGGCCGGCCGTCACCAGCCGCGCCATAGATCGATCTCGGCGTTGTAGCTTATAGGGAAATGTGGGTGTATGGGGTCGATCCCCCATCGAACACAAATGATCATTCTCTGACCTGCTCTTTTACCATTGGGCACGGATTTGCGTAGCATGTATCCGCAGGTCAGGGGCGTGGGGTTTGTGTCGGGTTCAGATGACAGGCCGGTTACATGATGCGCAGCCTGAGGTGCGCTACAGCCGGGCACCGGGACGAAGTGCCGTTATTCGGGCGCGTAATCCGCGCCGGGACCCGGCTGTTTCCCACAGGGAGATTGATGCCCCTCCCCGGCTCATGCCGCTCGCGAATTGGCTCCCATTCCATGCCTGGACCTCCCGCCGTCTTGTTCCCTGGGCGAGTAACGCCACTGCTCACTGTGTGGGCCGGGTATCGGAGGTGAGGCAGGGGCGAAAGTCCCATTGGCCCAGTCCAGCAACCCGGTTCTCACGGGCTGCACCCGCCGGTCACAGGTGCAGCCGAGCCCGCTCGTGGGTGATGTCCTCAAGCTCCGTGGCAGCGGACCCAAGCAGCACGTGAGCCAAGTCGGACAAAGCTCGCGCGACCGCGATCTTCTCGCCGATTTCCATGACATCCGGGTCGGCCGGATTACGGCGCGCCGTGCCATGACCCCACAGATGAGCCTTGTCGGCCATGACAAGATGCGCGTCGGCGCGCGTTTCGCGCTCCTGTTCGCTGATGGACAGCTCAACCGACCAACGGTCAACTGCGCTCATCGGACACCTCCCTATCAGGCGTCACCTTCTCCTTCACCGTGCACGCCGGTGCTGGGCACGGCCAGAGCCCTTCAGCCCACAGGGGCAGGACCTTCGCCGTCCTAGTGGACGGGCAACCCCTGGCCCCTTCGTGACGTGACCTTGGCCATGTGGCTATTCGGACGTTCGCCTCCTGAACTGCAGGTCAGCGGGGTGCAAGCTGGCAGTGGACGATGCCCGCTGGTGCGCTGACCCATCGTGCGGCGGGCGGCGGGCCAGCAGACGAAACGGAGGCGATGCCTAATGAAACTGATCACTGCGGTCATCCGGCCGGGAAAGCTGGCTGAGGTCATGAATGCCGTGACCGATGCTGGAACTCGTGATTTGACGGCAACCAAGGCCAGCGGATTCGGCCAGCCGACGGCGCGGGGCGGGGCGTTCTGTCTGCGCTTGCGTTGCCTGGACAGGAAGTTCCCGGGCTTGGATGGCCCAAATAGCCGGTCTCAGTCGGCGGGTGCTATGAGGCCGTAGTGGCCGTCATAGCGGTGGTAGATCAGGTTGCCGCGGCCGGTCTGGCTGTTGACGAAGAACAGGAACGGCTGGTCGGCTGCTTCCAGGCGGGTCATCGCCTCAGCCAGGGACAGGCGCGGCGCGGGTGTCTCGCTGATGCCGATCGGCGGGTCAACTGAGCGTGTCGGCGACGGGGCGGCGCGGGGTGGCGACCGGGTGGCCGCCACAGCCAAGGCGCAGCAGCATCTGCGGATACGCGCCGCCAGTGAACTCGGTGCGGATCCGTTCACGTGTCCAGGGCAGTTCCAGTGGCTGCGTGTGGAACGCAGCACTGACCCCGTGGGCCGTGGCGTGCAGCAGCAATCGCTGCAGGGCTTGCCCGGCGAGCAGCCAGCCCAGCCGACGGTCCTCCCGGGTGCTCAGCAGCGCGACCACGCCAAGGGCATGCGGGCTGTCCGGCCGCCTGCTCACCGCGTGCCCCCACCCGGCGCTGCAGGCGAAGTCGCGGGTGGCGAACTCCAGCCCGTCCGGCTGGATCGGGTAGGCGCTGGGCGGGACACCATCACGCCGCGGATCGCCCGGAGGCCGGGCCCAGCGTACGCGCTCGGCGGCCAGCCGCGGGCACGTGCGCTGGGTGTACTCGGCCACCCGGATGAGGTCGGCGAGCGGGCGGTGCTGATCGGTGTCATAGATGACGCGCAGCCCGGCCTGCTCCTGGCGGGCGATTCGCACCAGGTCGACGGTGAGCGTGGGTGACATGCCAGCGGTGAAGGGCCCGCGATGAGTGTGCCGCAACGGAATCGACTGGTACAGCGCCTCCTCCTCCGGTGAAGGCGGCGCGAACCAGCCCCAGCGGATCTCGGCCAGGAGATCGGGGCGCGACGGGTCGGGCAGCAGGGTCACCTCGGCGGCGAACCCGAGTTGCCGCACGGCCAGGCGCAGGTTAAAAAGCGCCGCCCCGCAGCTGATCAACATCTCGCGTCCCGCCGGGTCGGCCTGCGGCATCCCGCGGCGGGGATCCGCATGCAGCCTGATCACGTTCTCGCGGCCAGAGAAGTACCAGGGCTGCGTGTTGTGCACCGACGGCGCAGCGCCCGCCGCGCGTACCACGAAGCTGGCCGCGACATCACCGCGTCGGCGTGGCGCCCACACACTGCTCCGCGCCGTCATCCTCACCGCTTCCCTCATCCAGTATGCCGCTTCCATGGATGCCCGTGCCCACCCAGCACGGCGGGGCCGCGACCCCGGAGAAGACCAAGCACTTGCGCCGGGCTGCCTGACCGGCACAAAGGGGCCGGACCAGCCAAGGGGGTGGCCGACCGGGCCTGCAACCTGGCGGATCCACCTGCATGACAGCAGAGCGGCCGCTAAGTTTACGCACGCCGGGCCGGCGTTGTCAGGAGTCCAACGCCTGCACGTAACGCACACCAGACCTCGGTCACCAGCCGTGGCGCCTGCTGCCCGCCGCCGTGCCGGTACCCGCGCCTGGAGCCGGATCCTCCGCTGACGCGGCCTGTGGCCAGATGTCCGCTTTGAGGGGCATGCCGTCCAGGCTGAAGATGTCCGCGCCAGCCGCTGCAAGGGCCTGCCGGGAAGCCCAGTAGTGATGGCCGCGCAACAGCAGATCGGGCGGGTGCGGCCTGCCCGGGACGGGCGGCATGATGACAATGACCGCGGGCCTGGCCGGGCAGCAGCATGCTCGGATAGCCAGCCTGAGTGCACGCCAGTCAATGCAGTCACGTGCACACCGCGACCGCCTGGTCTCGGGCGCCTCGCCTGGCCGGGCGGTGTGCAGATGCAGCAAGCCGACCTGCATAGTTAAAGCATCGCAGCGCAGCTTGGCGGACCGCCAGGGTCGCAGTTCCTACGCCACGGGGCCCAAGACCCGGGCGCCGGTGGCACATCCGGTGTGCAGCGGGCGGGGATGAGGTCAGGTGCCCTTGGCTGTGTTGCCGACGAGGCCGACGGCACGGGCACGGAGTTCGCGGCTTGTGGTTGGGCCAGCGCGCCGATGACGGCAACCGCAGCACAGTCTCCTGCAGAGCAGCCCCACCGGCAGCGTGCTGCGCACGCCGGGATCGAGGGCGCGCCGGGCGAACCCGCCCTGCCGTCACCGCACCCGCACCGCAGTACGCCAACCCCCGGGTTCACCCGCGTCTGGCTCGCAGCACCGCAAGGGGCGGGGTAGGTATCGGGGGTGATCCCTGGACTGGGCATGCTGCGCCGCTACCAGCGGGCGTGGCTGCGCGGGGACCTGATCGCCGGCGTGACCGTGGCGGCTTACCTGGTCCCGCAGGTCATGGCGTACGCGACGGTCGCCGGGCTGGATCCGGTCGCGGGCTTGTGGGCGGCCCCGCCGGCGCTGGTGGTCTATGCGATGCTCGGCTCGTCGCGGTCCCTGTCGGTGGGGCCGGGGGCGACGACCGCGCTGATGACGGCAACCGCGATGGGGCCGCTGGCCGCGGGCGACCCGGCGCGCTACGCCGTGCTCACCGCCACACTTGCGCTGCTGGTAGGGGCGATGTCGCTGGCGGCCTCGACCCACGTGCCGCACCCAAGCCGCCGTTCTGTATGGGGACAGTTGATCGGTGCGCGGCTTGCAAGGGCGTTCAGATCGCCGCCGGGCCTGGCAGGCTCGCCGCAGGAGTCCCCGGCCGCGCCATGCTGTCGCATCCGGCGCTGACGGGCATGTCCCGCCAGCACCTGCACGATCTGATCGCTGAACTTGCCGGACCTCAGGAAGCACAGCGCGAGCAGGCCCGGCACCAACGGCGCGGCGCCGCGCGGCCGGAGCAGGCCCGCACCCCAGGCTCACCAACGCCGACAAGATCCTGGCCACCGTGCTCTACCAGCGCAAACTTTGCACACAAGCAGTCCTGAGCGAACTGTTCGCCGTGGACCGCAGCCGAGTCACCGAGGCCATCCGCGAAACCCGCCCCCTGCTGGAAGAACACGGAACGGTCGCCGCCTCAGCCGCGCTGAGCGGCGCTTTGTCCCGGAAGTCGGTTTCCAGCCGCACGAGCATCTGGCGCAGCTCATCGGCTGACGCGCCCTCGGCCGGCACGCCGCCGCGGATCAGGGCGGCCCGGGCGGCCTTCAGCTCGGCGTCGCTCATGCGCTCCGGCCCCGGCAGGCCATGGGCGCGGCGGGTGTTCACGACGATGTCCGTGCCCACGTGCCGCGGCATCACGACGGCGACTCGGACATGGGGCGCGTTGGTGCGCAGGTCTTCGATGAGCGCCTCCGAGAAGCCCCGCACGGCGAACTTGGCGGTGCTGTAGGCGGTCTGTGGAATGCCCGGGCCCAGTGACGCCCAGAAGCCGTTCACGCTGCTGGTGTTGACCAGGACGCCGTCGCCGCTGGCGATCAGCAGTGGCAGGAACGCGCGGGCGCAGTAATAGACGCCCTGCCAGTCAACGGCGAACGTGCGCTCCCACTCCTCCCGGCGGTCGCTGACGAAGCTGCCGCCGCCGATACCCGCGTTGCTGAAGACCAGGTCGACGTGATCGCTGGCATGCCCCTCGAGCAGCTCATCGCGAAACCGCAGGACCTGCGCCTCCTCGGCGACGTCACAGGCATGGCTGGTGACCCGGACGCCGGGCGGGACGCCCGCCCGATTCCGGGGACTCTAATGTCGCGATAGAAAGAGCTTCTTTCTCTGGAGACAATCGGGGCACGCGTGTTGCTGCCCGCTGGGGAGGCCGGGCTGGCCCGGATCGTGCTGCTGCCGCAGGCGGCTTGCCGCATACCGAGGTGGCGCTGCGATGCGGCACGCCGGTGCCCACGGTGCGCGAATGGCGTGCCCAATACCGGGCCGGGGAACCGGCGCGCTGGGCGACCTGGCCCGCTCCGGCCAGCCGCGGAGCGTCGATGAGACCGCGATCACGGTGGCGACGCTGGAGTGGCCGCCCGGGCGGCTGGGGGATGACGCACTGTCGTCGCGGCTGCTGGCCCGCGAGCTGGGCATCTCCTTGGCCAGCGTCGTGGAGGCCTGGCGGAAGCAGAACCTGCAAGAACGGCGCGGAGGGTCTATCGCGCTCCGTCATCAAGCCTTCAGTGCGCTTGACCAAGCTGCCCTGGACTGATATAGACAGAACCATTCCTCAGACTGGTGCGTCTGACTCAGATCCGGTTGTTATGCGCGTCGACTGTCGCCAACGAGACGATATTCAGCCGACCGTAATCGCTCGGCGCCACCCGATCACTTCCGAGGCTTCGATCGGCCTATCGCGCTCTGCTACGAGGCTTCGGCGCGCTTGATGCACCCGAACCCCTGCTGTGGACGACCGCGAGGTCAGGGTCAGGCACGTGGGCGGCCACCGAGATCAGGTCGGATCTGTGCACTCTCGTGTCGGTGCGCCGAGCTGGCAGGGCTCGCCTCGCCGCGTGCCGTGCTCGCGTTTGCGGGTGGTCAGGCCCGGCGTCGTGTCTCCATCAGCCGCAGGATGAGCGGGGTGAAGATCAGCTGCATGGCCAGCTCCATCTTCCCGCCCGGCACGACGATGATGTTTGGCCGTGACATGAACGAGTCGTGCAGCATCGATAGCAGGTAGGGGAAGTCGATGCCCTTCGGATTGGCGAACCGGATGACGACAAAGCTCTCGTCGGCGCTCGGGATGTCCCGGGCGATGAACGGATTCGACGTGTCCACCGTCGGGACGCGCTGGAAGTTCACGTGCGTGCGGGAGAACTGCGGGCAGATGTATTTCACATAATCAGGCATGCGCCGCAGCACCGTGCCGACCACGTCCTCGCTGGTGTAGCCACGTGCGGCCTTGTCGCGATGAAGCTTCTGGATCCACTCGAGGTTGATGATCGGGACAACTCCGACCAGCAGGTCAGCGTGCCGGGCGACGTCCGCCTTCTCGGTGACAGCGGCGCCGTGCAATCCCTCGTAGTAGAGCAGGTCGCTGTCAGGGCCGACGTCCACCCACGGCGTGAAGGTCCCCGGCTGCCCGAACGGCCTGGCCTCCTCCGCGTCGTGGAGGTACTTGCGGATCTTGCCGCGACCGTGCTCGCCGTACTCGCGGAACAGGGTCTCAAGTTCTTCGAGAAGGTTCGCCTCGGGCGAGAAATGGGAGAAGTGGTGGTTGCCTTCCTTCTCGGCCTCCGCCATGGCGGCCGTCATCTGCTCCCGGCCGTATCGGTGGAACGAGTCGCCCTCGACGATCGTCGCGTTGATCTGCTCACGCAGGAAAATGTGCTGGAAGGTCCTGGTCACCGAGGTTGTCCCCGCGCCGGACGAGCCGGTGATGACAACGATGGGATGCTTGGCCGACACGTGTTCTCCGTTACGGGATCCGGAACAGGGAACGGCTGTTGAAGAGCGAGTCGTCGAAGGACGGCTCTTGTCCGCTGGCCTGGTCGCGGTGGTAGCGCTCGATCCGCTCGACCTCGTTCCTCGATCCGAATATCAGCGGCACGCGCTGGTGCAGGCTGGCGGGCTGGAGTTCCATCACGCGCTCGCGTCCCGTGCTGGCGCCGCCGCCGGCCTGCTCGACGATGAAGGAGATCGGATTGCACTCATAGAGCAGCCGGAGCCGCCCCGGCCTGGCTGGTTCCTTGCTGTCCCTGGGGTACAGGAAGACACCGCCGCGGGTGAGGATGCGGTACGTCTCAGCCACCAGGGACGCGATCCAGCGCATGTTGAAGTCCCGGCCCCGCGACCCGGTGCTGCCCGCCAGGCACTCCTGGATGTAGCGGCGCACCGGCGGCTCCCAGAAGCGCTCGTTGGAGGCGTTGATCGCGAACTCCCCGCAGTCCCCGGGGATGCGCAGCTGCGGATGAGTGAGCACGAACGCCCCGATGTCGCGATCGAGCGTGAATCCGTCCACGCCGTCGCCGGTGGTGAGGATCAGCATCGTCGACGGCCCGTACAAGGCGAAGCCTGCGCACACCTGAGCGGTGCCCGGCTGCAGGAAGTGCCCGACCCGCGGCTCCGCTCCCGGGTCGGGGCTGCGCAGGATCGAGAAGATCGTGCCCACCGAGATGTTGGCGTCAATGTTGCCCGAGCCGTCCAGCGGGTCGAATACCAGCAGGTACTTCCCGCGCCGCCCGCCTGCCAGGACGGGGTAGATGTCTTCCATCTCTTCTGACGCCATCGCGGCCAGGTGCCCGGTCCATTCCGTCTCGCCGATCATCACCTCGTTGCTGATGAGGTCGAGCTTCTTCTGCACCTCGCCCTGGACGTTCTCCACGCCAGCGCTGCCCAGCGCGCCGGCCAGGGCGCCGCGGCTGACCTGGTTACTGATGATCTTCACGGCCGTTGCCACCGCATTGAGCAGCGCGGAGAAGTCACCGGTCGAGCCCGGATGGCGGTGTTCGGAATCGATGGTGTAACGGGTCAGTGTCTTGCGTTCTTCATGCATGGCTGCTCAGGCCCCCGCCGCCGCGGTGACCGATCCCTTCGACGCCTCGCTGGCGCGCCGGCAGTTCGCTGCGAGCTTGCCCTGCGCATCCCCGGCGTTGGCCGCGACCCCGTGCCAGGCGCGCAGCGCATCGCTGACAAGGGCGCGCCCGAACGAGAACGTCAGCCGCCATGGCGGCGCGCCACCCGCCGCAGCCTGCGCGTTGATGGCGGCGAGGTTGGCGCACGCCTGCTCATTGGATTGACCGCCGGAAAGGAACGCGACGCCCGGGACAGCTGGCGGCACGGTCGAAGTCAGTACCTGCAGTGTGCCGCGGGCAACCTCGGCCGGCCCGGCCTGGTCTTCGTTCTCCGTCCCTGAAATGATCACGTTCGGCTTAAGGACGATGCCGCGGGGATCAACGCCCATCGCGTCAAGCTCACCGAAGACGGCGTCAAGCACGCTGGCGGTGGCTGACTGGCAGACGGCGATACCGTGGCTGCCGTCCATCAAGACCTCGGGCTCCACGATCGGCACGATGCCCGCCGTCTGGCACAGCGCAGCGTAGCGGGCCAGGGCGTGTGCGTTCGCGTGCACTGTGCGCCAGTGCAGCATGGCCGGGTTGAGCACCGCGCGCCACTTGGCGAAGACGGCGCCACGCTCGCGGTACGCGTCCAGCCGGCCGCGGAGGCCGTCCAGCCCCTCGGTGACGAACCCGCCGTCAGAGAACGGCAGCGGGGTGACGCCCTTATCGACCTTAACGCCGGCCATGATGCCGAGCGCCGCTGCGGCCTCACCGAACGGCGTGCCATCCGGCAGGTCCTGGCCGAGCGTCTCGTCGCACAGGATGATGCCAGAGACCCAGTTTTCCAGGCCCGGCGTGGTCAGCAGCAGCCGCCGGTAGTCGCGGCGGTTGTCCGCGGTCGGCGCAGCACCCACTGCCTCGAGCCGCCTGGACATAGTCGCGATGCTCTCGTCCGCAGCGAGAATGCCCTTACCCGGCGCCACGAGGGCGGCGGCAACCTTGTCCAGTCCTAGCAAGGCTGACCTCCTGTCCAGGCCACGATCGTGGCCTTAGCCGCCTGCCTCTAAGGTATGCATGCGGCCCCCAAGCTCGCCTCACCCGCGAGAGCGGTTGGCAGGGGTGAAGTCACCCACCCTATGTCCTCCCTGCCACGTCGGGATCAACGCCGATCACGTGATCGCATGCCTCACCGGGGCCGCCGTCCTCGCCAGCGCCTCGGTGTCCCGGCTGGGCGGTGAGTTGGGGGAGTTCTTCGACGGATTGCCTGGCGGGCGGGCCATCTCATGCGGGCAGACTGCAGCAATCACACCATTCCGACGGCTTCAGTAGTACCAGGCCGGGATGCCGTGGGAGCAGAACTTCAGTGTTGACGAACCCAGGCCTGCCACCTTGTGCCTGAGAGAGAAGTGGAGCCGCGTGAAGTACGGCCGCCCGTTGTGAGTCCTGACCCGGTAGAAGTGAAGCATGGTGTGCTCGGTCTTGTACCGGAAGCAGCTCCCCCAGCACGACCGGACGTGCACTGTCGCAGAGCCCCATGCGTTCGAGCCTGACCAGCTGCTGTAAGTGTGGATGATGAACCAGGCACTACCGTCGCCGGTCCAGGTGAGGTCGCCGGTCGGCCGGACCTTGCCGTCCACGAAGTTGCTGCCAGCATGGCCGTAGGGAACACCGTAGGCCACCGGCAGCGACGATGCTGATGCCGTAACGAACACCAATCCGATCCCCGCCAGGACTGCCACCGCAGCCGTCAGCACCGCGACAACCCGTGCCTTCCGCACCGGCCGGTCCTGGCACCCCTGCCAGACAGCGATCAATACCGGGGTTGTCTACTGGACAGGCGTCACAGTCGGCGTCACTACGGATCTCGGATCGAACCAGGACAAGGCTCTGCGCAGATTCCGCGAAATGCTGAACGAGAGGGCAGGCACCGACGCCAGCTAGCGGCCTGCCTCTGCACCTCCAGCACCGTGGATCACTTAGCGTGACTACAGCAAGGGGATGCACTGCCGCCACTGTACGCGGCAGTCTTGTTGGCTGGCGTGAACGGCTGCGGCGCTTAGATCTGAGTATCCTGCGCGCTCCCACCCGGGCAGTCGGCAGGCTGACCCGACGCTCACATGCCGATGAGCGGATGCGCATGATTGGTCGCTTAGCGGCTACACACCGATGACCTGCTGGACCAGGAGCACCACCCGATGCCACGTCAGGATCAGCCCGAAGTCTCCCGGCGCCATAAGGAGGCAGCATGTCTGACTAGGTCATTGAGCCTCGGGTGTGGAATCTACATCTCTACGCATAGTCATGGGATATCAAAGTTCCCGCAAACCGACTCAGTTCACCCTGAGAGGAACTTCGCGCGCCTCGTCAAAACCTTAAGCTACTTCGGTACTCGTTGAAGATTCGACGTGCTCTTGTTCCGCGGTTCGTGGTCTCGTCAGCCCAGCGAACCAGGATGGCTCCCTGCCTGATCACATCAGCTGCCACTGCCGAACGAGTAATCACTAAGGCAGTAGGTCTTTCCCGCAGGATCGTCCTGAAATGTGGTAAGCCCAAGGCTACACTGATCGTTAGACCCGTCTTGGACCGATACGACCTTATGCACGACGAGCGACGAGCCCGGGTTCGCGTTGCAGGCGATCTTCTTGATATCCCAACCGGTAAGGGCATTGGGATTAGTCACCACGCAGTCGCCCACCACAATGGAGTCGCTGCTGGCGATTGCGTGTCCGATGATTGCTGCAACGGTGATCAGGACCGCAATCACGCCGCCTATGATGAGTTTTCGCGGCGGGATCGTGGCCGCCGGGCGGGCGGCAGTCTGCCCCGCCAACCCAGCGGAACGCTGGCGCGCGCATCCTTCCTGCTTCGGGAATCCGGCGGCCTTGTGGCGTTCGTAATCTTCCTGCCACGGATCCGGCCCATGATGGCGTGACATCGTATCATTCCTTCCTGGTTGTCTAGTTAGATAATTGCCAGGGTGCCTCCTTCGACGAACAGGCGTATGCCCGAGATCACCCGGACAACCCGGACAGCAAAAGTGCGCGATGGGGCGCGGCATCGTGCGATTGGGCGGTGCCTGTTCGGCACTCAGCGCTTGAGGTGCTGCTGCTCTTCGTTCATACCGGACATATGCCCATATCACCAGATGATGAAGAACAGCAGGCGCCGTGCGCGCCAGGTCCAGATCCGGTAGTCGTAACGGCCTGCCAGTGCCGCCAACACGAGCGCAAACAGGCCGGGGAGGACCTGGCCGCCGAACAGGCCTGTGAATCCGGCGATGGTAAGTACAGCCGTCCACCCGGCCCACAGGCTGCCGTAGGTAACGCGCTTGCCATGGCCATATGGCTGCCGTCGTGCAGCCGGGCCATGAATCTTCTCTTGCATCGCTGTAGGCGTCTGCGGCAAGGCATTTGTGTCGTCTGACATGTGATTTCGCCTCTCTCCTTCTAAGTGCGGATTACCTAATTTGCTCAACGTGCACCTGGGGAGATCACCTGCCTGAACAGATAGGAGCACCCGGAGTGCACGTTCGCCATCAGAACTTCATCAGGAGATACCAGCGTCGCCGAGCGCAACTTGGAAGCCCGAAACTGCCTGACTTGTACGCGCGTCGCGCCCGTTGCATGTAAGTATTACAGTTGCGGTTTTACACTGAGCGGCGATTTCGGCTCGTTGCGTTACCGGCAGACGAGGTCGCGGCGTCAACCGACGTGACGTTGCGTGACTGCCTTCAGCCTCCGGCATTCAACAGCCTG